>Ga0302320_10000873_pt1 | contig 71786 bp, 56 predicted proteins | sample Bog_T0_3_FD_202130 | JGI IMG/M metagenome (GOLD analysis project Ga0302320, IMG submission 202130) | Peat permafrost microbial communities from Stordalen Mire near Abisko, Sweden - Bog_T0_3 | ecosystem: Environmental > Terrestrial > Soil > Wetlands > Peat | place: Sweden: Abisko, Stordalen Mire... | reverse complement strand
ATGACGCTGTTGCTGCCTATAACTCGCCGGAGCAACACTGGTCGCTATCGCGGTTGACATCACTCGTCCGGCATGGTTGAGTTCTGGCCATTAGCGGCTCGAACAACACATGGAAAACATTGAAAAACAGAAGCATTTCATGAATGCAGTCAATTATCTTGCAGAGCATGTCAAGCTAGGCAAGAAAAGTAACAACAATAAATATCCGTTATGTCGTGGAGACATAATGATGCTCGTTAAGCTGATAAATCAGGAAATGGAAGCCGACCCTTCAGCATTGAAACGGCTCACTGCAATTCGTGGGAAAATGGGTGATTTAGTTTTTAATTCACCTGAGATGTCCAGAGAAGAAGCCAAAGAACTTAAAGATGGACAGTGGGTCTGACTTATTGCCGGAGCCGATTCCGACTGACGCAGCGAGTCCGCATTCGGGGTTGACATCATTGGCTGTGAGGTTCAGCCTTTTTTTCATCGGACGACTTAACACGTTTACATTTATGACAAAACGAACCGTTGGCGCATTATTCTGCTGTTTGGCAGTCGTGATGTATCTTGCACGCTACGTCTTTGCTTTATGGTATGGCGGAGGCGGAGCTTCCACCCAAAGCCCTGACTTGTTTGCCTAGGGGAGGGCAAGATGTTTGATTTGATTTATTCCGGCAACATGGATCTGGCCTGGAAGTTGTGCGATTTGAGTTGGCTGGCAAATCATTCGGGCAAGGTGATATTCATGAAGGAATTCAAAGAACAATTGGCGACTAGTCCATATTACGGTGACATTGAGCGGCTAAATACTGTTCACAAAGATTAAGCATTGGCCCTGAAACTTAAGGATATCGCCAAATTAGAATATGAAACCTCTCCAACCCAGATTTAACATAGTTTTTACCCTCTTCATCCTGCTTGTTCGATGAAAAACTGCACCCGGCAAATCCGCGTTTCATAAAAGCAGAGAGGAGTTGAAGTTGGTGGGGATGATTAAAAAACGAGACTTTCCCCGGCCGACCCAACTGCAAAGACATCACGAGCGGAGAAGAGCTCGAAAACTATTGGATTTTGAAATTTCTAGATCCTCCACTTTCTCAATGAAGGCAGCCTGCATGGCAAGAAAATCGACCTTAATCCGGCGGAGATTGTTTCGGGCCTTCTGAACGAGTTGCTTTGATAAAATTGACAATCCGGCAGGTGCATTATATTCTAATCCTACAAATAAAAATCCCACCAAAGCCCTGTTTTTTAAGTCCGTTGGCATCAGCAATGGAAAATGAGGGTTTAGATCATGGTGATAAGCAAGCGGGCAACCTGAAATTGCAGAATGCACAGTTACGTTGAACAAAATCTGGCGGCCAGAAAATTGCTGCTGCACCCGCTTTTTGTGCTGGCCATCATGCTCGGGCTGGCAGAAGCACCATACGTCCACGCGCAGGCTGTCACTCAAATCAAAGCTGCCAACGCGATTGCGTTAAGCGTGGGAAGTTCATGGATATCCAGCACTGCACCCACCCCGGGTGGCATTGGTGAATGGAACAATCTGGCGACGGCGACGGGCGACACCATCACCTCGCTCGGTGGCACCTTTTCCATCGGAGAAATCCAGCTTGCCAACAACGTGGCCGGTGCCGTGAGCATCACCGATAACAATCCTTCCGACATACTAACCCTTAACGGGGCCGCTGGAATCGGTGTGGGAATCGACCTGTCCATGGCCAACCAGAGTCTGACCCTGGGCGTTCCGCTGGCCATTGGTGCCAATCAGACTTGGGATGTTGCCATCGGACAAAGCATGACTTTGAACGGTTCAAACCTGATGATGTTGGGGGCGAATGTTCTTACCATCATGGGAGGGGGCACGGTTTATTACGAACCCACCACGCCTGTGCAAGCGGCCGGGACATCGAGCACGGGGGCTGGATTGGTCATCAGCAACAGCACATTGGAAGTGTATATCCAGGAAAATTCCTCAAGCGGACTGATCAATTATTTCGGGGCCAACACATTTCTGACGATGGATGGCAACAGCATTTTTGATGCATCCGAGGTCAATGCCAGTGGTGAACATTCACAAACGTTCATCAGTTTGACCTTGAATCCGGGGGATGACATTTTTGAAAACACACCCCAACGCGGCAGCAGTTCCGGTAATTCCGTGGGGTTCACCGCATTGACACGCAATGGGGGTTCAATGGCGGATTTTGCTGTTCCAACGGTCAATGGCTCCAAGTCGGTGGGCGTTTTTGGGAAATACGCAAACACCTACGCGTTACCGGGAGGGGCGGTTCTCGGTTATGCAACGATTGGTGCCAATGATTGGGCGTTACCCAAGGGTGCGGCAACTGTTCTGGGGATTGCCACCTACACCTCTGATACCTGGGGGAGCGCCAACAACACCACCGTAACCAAGAACGATTCTCCGGCTTCCGGTTCCACAGTGAACTCGCTGCGGTTTAACACCAACGGGACATGGACCGTGACGCTGACGGGCGCAAACACCATCACCACCGGCGGCATTTTACTGGGCGCCAACATTGGAGCCAGCACTGAAACCATCACCGGTGGCACATTGACCTCGGGCAATTCCAATGCCGACGGCACACACGACCTGATTATCATCAACAACACGGCCACCAGCGGAAATCTAGTCGTCAACTCGGTCATTGCGGACAACGGATCCGCGCATGTCGGCCTGACGGTGGGCACCACTTCGGCGACCACCCCGACCGGTTCGGTTCAACTGGGTGCGGCGAACACTTTCAGCGGCACGACCAGCATCTCCAGGGGCACACTCCAGATCAACAATGCGTTGGCACTCCAGAACAGCACATTCAACACGACGCTTCCCGGCACGTTGAGCTTCGGTTCTTTGACCGCCGCCACGCTGGCAGGATTATCGGGGACGGGAAATCTTATATTGCCAGCCGGCTTCGCATTGACAGTCGGAAATAGCAGCGTGAGTTCGGTATTGTACGGCACCATCAGCGGAATAGGTGCGACGGTGACGAAAACCGGGACCGGCACGCTCACGTTCAACGGTGCCAACACCTACACGGGCAACACGACCATCAGCCAGGGCACACTGGCCTTGGGAGCGTCCGGCTCACTCAACGGGTCGGCTTCAGTCAGCACAGTAGCCACGCTGGATGTTTCAGCCTCGGGCAATTATCCGCTGGCTTCCACAGTGTCGGGCTACGGTACAATTAATGGCAATCTCACCCTGAATAGTGGAGGCCAGTTGAACCCGACCGGCAGCACAGGCGTGCTGACGTTGAACAACAATCTGATTTTGAATGGCGGGACCATCGCGGTGAGCGTCAATGCCTCCATCCCCACCAATGGAATCATTATCATCGGCGCCTCCGGAAGCGGGAATCTGACATTAAATTCCGGTACAATTCAATTGAGCATCACGGGAACATTGCCTGACGGCATCTATAAAATTATCGGTGTCCCCAACGGCACGATCTCCGGTTCCGGCAGTTCGATAGCGGTTTCGGGCTTTTCGCAGACAGGCCAGACGGCGGTGATTGTCGCCAACTCGAGCGAGCTGGATCTGGTGATTTCCACTTATATCTCCCAGAATCTAACATGGGTGGGTGACGGAGCAGGATCGGGTCTTTGGAATGTGAATGGTGATAACGACTGGCTGGACAACTCCGTCTCCTCGGTGTTCAACAACACCGACAACACAATTTTTGACAATACCTCGTCCAACCAGACGGTTAACTTGAGCGGTATTTTGAGCCCCAACACAGTGACGGTCAACGGCAGCCTGAGTTATACGTTCACCGGCGGCGGAAGCATCGCCGGCTCCGCAACATTGACAGACAACAGCAGCGGAACATTGACGGTGCTGACAACGAACAGTTACACCGGAAAAACGGTTGTCAACAGCGGTACCATCCAGGTTGGAAATGGCACGGTCGGGGGCGCGATTGGCAGCGGCACAGTGCTGGATAATTCGGCGTTGGTTTTCGATCTGCCCGCCTTAGCCAGCCAGTCCATAGGAGCCGTTAGCGGGCCCGGCACGCTCACGACAACAGGCAATGGGACACTGGTCTTGAACAGTGCAGACACCCTGGGTGGCGCCACAACGATTAGCGCCGGAACCCTGAAACAGGGCGCACCAAATGTACTGCCCTACGGTGCTGGAGAAGGCGACACGACCATCTCCGGCACACTGGATTTGGGCGGTCAGAACGGCACGGTCAATGGCTTGTTTGGCGGCGGAACCATCAACAATAGCGGGGCTCCTTCTGTGACATTGATCGTTCTAGGCAGCGGCACGGTCAATCCTTCCGTGTTCAGCGGCATGATTGAGAACACTTCCGGCTCCCAGGCATTGAACTTCGATGGCATTTATGGAAACAAGCTGGAATTGAGTGGCGCGAATACTTACAGCGGCGGCACAACGGTCACTGCCGGCACCCTCCAGTTGGGCAACGCCAATGCGATTTCCGGCGGGGGTTTAAATGTCCTTTCAGGCGGCATTCTTGATCTGAACGGATTCAGCCCGACCATTGATGGATTAACCGGTGGCGGCCTCATTGACAATGTCACGGCCGGCGGGACAGTGACCCTGACCATTGGCAATCTCGGAGGCAACGGAATCTTTTCCGGAGTCATTCAAAACACGGCCGGCATAATCAATCTGGCCAAGAACGGGGCTGGGACGGAAACTTTGACGGGCAACAACAGCTATTCGGGCTCCACCACGGTTAATGCCGGTCTCCTCCAGATTCCCACCAATGCCATTGTGAACTGCGGCGCGGCCAACATAACACTGGATGGTGGTGGAGAAATCCTGGTCAATGGCGGTTCCCTGACCGCCACAAATGCCAGCACTATAGCTGCAGGCCAAACGGGAGGGTTCTTTGTGACCTCCGGCTCCGCCACCTTCCTGGCCAATCTGGGGGAGACATTGAATCAGGATTGGTCCGATCTCATTGAAATCACCGGAGGCTCCCTGACCGTAGCAAGCGTTACGTTGGGCCGGAGTTCGCTTTCCTATACTGCCCAGCCCACCGCCGGTTCGACTACTGAAGGACTTTATGTGGATGGCGGAACAGTGAACATCATCGGAAATCTGGACATGAATTCCTATAGTAATCCATCCACCGTCAATGCGCGAGTTGACGCGGGCAGCCTGACCGTGAGCGGCGAAGTGATCATCGGCCTGAACAACACAACCCGTTGGTCGCTGCTGGATGTCAACGGCGGCACGCTTTCGGTTCCCAACACCACCACTGGTATTTCCGTCGGTTCTACGTATTCAGGCAATGCCGAACTCCTGGTGCGGGCTGGATCAGTAACGGCTGGAATCATCGGATTGGGCGCAGGTGCAGATAACATGACGGCGGCGGTCAATATGACGGGTGGATCGCTCTATGTTGGTAGCGGCGGCATTTACACATATCCCGCCCAGACAACCAACTTTACCAGCAGCATTACTTTCAGCGGTGGAATTTTAGGTGCGACTGCCAATTGGTCCACGGCAAATAATATACAAATAAATGGCACCAGCATCACGGTTCAGGCGGCGGATATCAACGCCAACCCCTGGAACATTGGTTTGAATGGATCTCTTTCCGGTACAGCCAAGCTGATCAAAACTGGTGGCGGCATTCTTACTTTGGGTGGTGTCAACACTTACGCCGGTTCGACGACCATCAACAACGGCACATTGCTGATAAACGGAATCACAGGATCTGGTTCTGTCAACATTCTCACAAATGCCATATTGGGAGGTTCCGGAACAATCGGCGGCCCAGTCATTAATCAAGCAGGTGGAACACTACAACCGGGGGTGGGTAACAGCGTGGCGGGAACTGTGTTGACCATAAACAATAGCCTGACGTTGAGCGCAGGCAGCACCAACATCATGCAGGTGTCAAACAATCATCAGAGCAGCGACCAAATCGTGAGCACTGGCATTGTTACATATGGCGGCACACTTACTGTGGTGACCAATGCAGGCGATACTCCACTTGCCAACGGTGACAGTTTCACGTTGTTCAATTCCACAATTGCCAGCTACAGCGGCAGTTTCACAGTGATCAATCTCCCATCGTTGGGACCGGGATTGTTTTGGACTAATTTACTTACAATTAACGGGTCAATTGCTGTGGTCTCATTGTCAGCTCCCACTAATTCGGTGGTCACCAACTTGCCTGCAAGTTCCATACTCACCACCTCCGCGAATCTTAATGGCCAGGTGCTTTCGACCGGTGGCCAGATTCCAGTAGTCAGGGTTTATTATGGAACGAACGATGGCGGGACAAATCCGGCAGCATGGGCAAACCAAATTTTGCTGGGAACAAAGGGTGGAATATTCACCGCGCTGGTTTCGGGTCTTGCGACGAACACGACATATTATTTCACCGCCTCCGCTTCAAACTCTGCAGATGTCTTTTGGTCGGTGCCTTCGGATAGCTTTACCACGCTGGCCAGCCTGCCTTTTGTGTCGCAGGACATCGGCAATCCAGCCATTGCTTCAACCGACAACGTCACGGCCTTTGGGGTGAACATTAGTGGTGCCGGCTACGACATTGGCGGAACCAACGATCAATTTAATTTTGAATATCAACTTCAGACCGGCAATTTCGACGTCGCGGTCCGTCTGGCTGGGTTGGGTTTGTCCGACCTTATGGCACAAGCCGGCTTGATGGCCCGATCCAGCCTGGATACTGGCAGTCCATTTGCCGCCGCACTGGGCACTCCTGGAATAAACGGAGATTTCTTTGACTATCGCACGACCACCAACGGCCAAGCCCTCACCGCTGGAAGTTTTCCAGCTAACTATCCCAATACTTGGCTGCGGCTAAGTCGTATCGGAAATGTATTCACCGGCTTCGGCAGTTATGATGGGATCAATTGGACACAACTGGGCACGGCGACGATTGCGATGCCGGCGCAAATTTATCTTGGTCTGGCAGTTGCCAGTCATAATACAAACCAACCGACCACGGCACAATTTCTGAATTATGAAACGACGCCCGCCAATGCAGTGGTAACCACTATCGTCAATCCCCACGAACCGCTGGGGCCATCCACCCGCAAGACCGGGATAGTGTTTTCCGAAATTATGTATAAACCCGCTCCGCGCACCGACGGCAACAACGTGGAATTTCTAGAACTCTACAATTCAAATCCATTCTTCCAGGACATCAGCAGTTACACTGTGACTTGTGCGGACATGAATTACACATTTCCGACAAATACTTTGATCCCAGGCGGCGGCTTTTTCGTTCTGGCCGCTTCGCCGCAAGGCATCGCCAATGTATATGGACTGACCACAAATGTCTTTGGGCCATACACCGGCAGTCTCAAACATGCTGAAACTCTGGAACTGTTGGACGAACAAAGCAATGTGCTGCTCACTGTGCCCTACACGGATGTTTATCCCTGGCCGGTGGCGGCTGATGGCACGGGACATTCCATCGTGCTGGCCAATCCGACTTACGGCGAAGGCGACCCGCGTGCATGGGACATAAGCGATGTCGTGGGCGGTTCGCCTGGGCAGATGGACGGCTTCACACCCAGCCCGCTCCGCAATGTTTTAATCAACGAAATTCTGCCGCATTCTGAAAACCCTGCGGTGCCGCAGTTCATCGAACTCTACAACCACAGCACGAACAGCGTGGATATTTCAGGTTGCATTCTGACCGATGATCCGACGACCAACAAATTTGTCATTCCATCGGGCACAGTGATTGGCCCGGCGGGATTTTATTCATTCACTCAACCGCAATTCGGCTTCACGCTCTATGGCGCTGGTGAGACGCTATACTTCATCAAGCCCGACAACAGCCGGATACTCGACGCCGTGCAGTTCGGTGCACAGGCCAATGGGGTTTCCTACGGCCGCTGGCCGGATGGCGCGAATGACTTTTATGCGTTCACTACTAACACGCCCGGCACGAACAACAGCGCGATTTTGATTGGCGACATTGTCATCAACGAATTGATGTATGACCCGATCAGCGGCAGTGATGACGATCAATACATCGAACTTTACAACAAAGGCACGAATACAGTAAGCCTGTCCGGTTGGCAGTTCACCTCTGGTGTCACCTTCACGTTTCCCACGAACTCTGTCATCGGCCCCGGCAGCTATGTCGTTGTGGGAAAGAACACCACCAATCTGTTTGCCAATTATCCCAATCTGAACTCCGGCAATACCTACGGCAATTACAGTGGAAAGCTGTCGCACGATGGCGAACTGGTCGTTTTGTCACAGCCCGAATCCTATTTTGGCACCAACACAATTTTCGTTGAGGAAGACGAAGTAAGCTATGGCACGGGCGGACGCTGGGGAGAATGGTCGGGTGGCGGCGGCAGCAGCCTGGAACTGATTGATCCCCACTCCAATCACCGGCTGGCACCCAACTGGACGGACAGCGATGACACAGCAAAGTCGGTCTGGACCAACATTTCATACACCGGCGTGCTCGACAACGGCTCCAATTACGAATCCAGCATTGCTCACGCGCAAATCGGTCTGCTGGATGCCGGAGAATGCCTGGTGGACAACATCCAGGTTAATTATAATGGGGCCAACTACGTTTCCAATGGAACGTTTGATAACGGCCTGGGTTTGACCAACTGGTCTTTACAGGGATGCATGGTTCGCTCCAGCCTTGAAAACAGTGGTTATCAAAGCGGCAATTCCCTTCACATCCGGTCCAGTGACAAAATATGGACCGGCGATAACTCTTGCGAAGTCGCATTGAACACCAACACGATGGGATTGGGACAAACAGCGACTCTGAGCTTTGAAGCACGCTGGCTGCATGGCTGGCCGGAAGCTCTGTTGCGTTTGAACGGCAACTGGCTGGAAGCGACCGGTCCAATGCCATTGCCAAATAATCTTGGCAGTCCTGGAATGCCCAACAGCACCTATATCACCAACGCCGGGCCGGCAATTTACAACGTGACGCATACACCATCATTGCCGGCTGCGAACCAGCCGGCGGTTGTCACAGTCAATGTAAGCGACCCGGACGGCGTGACAAATCTCACGCTTTATTATCGCATTGATCCGGCGACGAACTACATAGCCGTGCCGATGCTGGACAGCGGCACGGGAGGTGATGCGGTTCCGGGTGACGGCATTTTTAGCGCGACCATTCCCGGACAGGCGGCAAATCAGATCGTCGCGTTTTACATTTCATCCAAGGACAGCCTAGGAGCGGCGACGCGCTTTCCGGCGATACGCCCCAATGACAATGAACCAGTGCGTGAATGTGTGATCATGTTCGGCGACGGCATTCCGGGTGGCAGTTTCGGCGCGTATCATTTATGGATGACGCAGACAAACATCAACCGCTGGGCCAATCTCGCCGCCTTGAGCAACGAAAGGATTGATTGCACCTTCGTCAACGACACCCGCGTCATCTACAACATGGGGGGACGATGGGCCGGCAGTCCCTACATTCAGGATTTCAACACTCCCAACGGTAGTAAATTGTGTCATTATGATTTTACATTTAATGACGACGACATGTTGTTGGGCACGACCGATTTCGACAAGATTCATCAGCCGGGCAACAGTCCGGGTGACGATGCCAGCCTCCAACGAGAGCAGTTAGCCAATACTTTCCTGCGTTCGTTGGGGGTGCCGTGGCTCTACAAGCGCTATGTGGCGGTTTATGTGAACGGCAACCGGCGCAACGGCAATTTGATGGAAGACACTCAACTGCCCAACGGCGATGTTGTGAAAGAACATTTCCCCAATGACTCCGGTGGTTTGCTTTACAAAATGCAGCCTTGGTTTGAGATGGGTGCAATACCTTCGGGCGACTCCATACCTTATAAAAACAATGCTTGGTGCAATTTAATACCTTATACTACGACTGGTAGTGTCAAAAAGACCGCACGTTACCGCTGGAATTTTGAGATCCGTCGCACCCCCGATTCCTACAGCGACTACACAAATGTGTTCTCTCTTATAGACGCGGCGAATTCCTCTGCTTCTCCAAACTATGTTGCTAACATGGAAAACATCGCCAATATGGATAACTGGATGCGTGTATTCGCCGCCAATCATGCAGCTGGCAATTGGGATTCCTTTGGCGCGCAAAACGCCCAAAATCTCTATGGCTATATTGGCACGCAAGGCACGAAGTATTCGCTGCTGATGTGGGACTATAATATTGTGATCGGTAACAGCGGTTCATGGAGTCCTGGGCAAAATTTGTTCACCCTGAATTCGCAGGACTCAAACATGACGGCCATCTACAACAACCCCACCTTCCGGCGCATGTATTGGCGCGCGTTGCAAGAACTGGTCAACGGTCCGCTCAACGTCGCCAACAGCGGTCCGTTACTGATGGCCAAATACAATGCTTTCACAGAAAACGGCCTGAGCGTCGAAAATCCGACCGCGAACATTGAACCGTGGCTTTCCCAAGCGCAGACCAGCATCGCCTCGCAACTGGCGGCGGTGAATGCCACGAACTTCACTGTCAACAACGTAAAGACCACCAACAATGTGGCCTATTTGACCGGCACTGCTCCCATTAACGTGGAGACCGTCTGGATCAATGGCGTGGCATATCCGCTAACATGGACAACTCTGACCAACTGGATTGTCACCTTGCCGCTCGTAAACGGAACGAACAACTTAAGCGTGACAGGAGTTGACAATAACAGCCAGGCGATAACGGGTGACAGCAACAGCGTCAGTGTCGTTTACAACGGAACCAATTCGTCACCCGTCGGACAGGTGGTCATCAATGAAATCATGTATGCGCCAGTATTGGACAACGCGCAGTTTGTGGAATTGTATAACAACTCCACAAACATGACCTTTGATTTGTCTGGCTGGCAGATCATTGGGCTAAATTACACTTTCCCGAACGGGTCATTGCTGTCCCCGACCAATTACCTTGTTTTGGCGCAGAACAATGCCGCGTTTGCGGAGGAATATGGGGCTACCAATCAGGTTTTTGATCTGTTCAGCGGCGATTTGCCGTCAAACGGAACGCTCACCTTGACCACTTCCAGCAATGTTACGGTGGCGGAGGTGAAATATGAGAACCAGTTACCCTGGCTGACAAACGCTAACGGCACCGGAGCATCCTTACAACTGATTGACTCGCATCAAGACAACTGGCGTGTTGGCAACTGGTCGTTCACGCCGTTTTCCGCAACGCCAAGCTCGCGAAACAGCGTGGCAACTTCCCTGACACCATTCCCGTCCTTGTGGATCAACGAATTGCAGGCCGATAACCTGAACGGAATCACCAACAGCGCAGGTCAACACACCGGCTGGCTGGAACTTTACAATCCCAGCACCAATGTCATTTCGTTGAACGGACTTTATCTGGCGAACAATTATACAAATCTTTTGCAGTGGGCGTTCCCGACAAACGTCAGCATCAATGCTGGTCAGTTCAAGGTGATTTTTGCTGACAGCCTGACCAATCTTTCAACCACCAATCAACTGCATACCAGTTTCACTCTTGCCAGTGGAACCGGCTCGCTGGCTTTGACCCGGCTCGCCACCAACGGCCAGCAACAGGTGCTAGACTATGTTGACTATCAAAACATAAGCCCGAACGATTCTTACGGTTCTGTTCCAGACGGCCAAAGTTTCAATCGTCAGGAACTTTTCCAGGCGACACCCGGTGCATCCAACAACGCCACCGCCACCCCGGCACATTCTTTCGTTGATTACAGTCAGGCAGGTTCAGTCTATACCCAGAACTTTGACACTTTGGCTGATCCTGGAGCAACTTCGGTGAACGCCAACAGTCCAGTAACCATCAATGGTGTTACTTATTCCCTGGCCAATCCATATGACTTCGCCTATCCGGCCATTGCCACTGGCAGTAGTGGTGGATTAGGCATATCAGCCCTGGCCGGCTGGTATGGCTCTAGCGTGGCCACTGCCCAATTCGGTGCGACTTACGGCGACCAGACCACAGGTGGCCAGATCAGTTTCGGCCTAACCAATAGTCCCAATCGGGCACTTGGCCTGCTGGCCACGAGCTCAACGAAGGGAACAGCGTTCGGCGTCCGGTTCATCAATGGAACAACCATTACATTGAACCATATGAATCTGCAATACATTGGCGAAGTGTGGCGTCAATCAAATCTGCCCAAGACACTACAGTTCTATTATTTTGTAGATTTGACCGGCACCAATAACTTTGCCACCAACATAACAGCCTTTATTCCCGCGTTGAATGTCAATATACCCACCATGTCAGCGGATTCGGGTGGAGTCGCGGTTGACGGCACTTCGACGCTCAACCAGACCAATTTGGGCGTCCTTAACCAGACCATCACCAACTGGCCATCGGGTGCTGCCTTGTGGCTAGTGTGGCAAATGACGGATTCAACGGGAAAAGCTCAAGGTTTGGGAATTGATAATTTGAACTTCTCAGCTAGTTTCATCAAATCAACGCCTGTATTGAAGACACTGCCTACGGCCTCGGCAATCATTTACGGCCAGATGTTGGGCGCCTCGATCTTGAGCGGTGGCGTCGTCACCAATGCGGCGGGCACTGTTGTGCCGGGCAGCTTCGCTTTCACCATACCGTCCACGACACCAAGCGCAGGCACAGCCAGCCAGACGGTGACATTCACCCCGACCGACACGACCAACTACAACACCATCAGTTTCAATGCGAGCGTGACAATCAATCCGCAGACACCTGCATTGCAAGCCGCACCGACAGCTTCTCCGATCACCTACGGCCAGGCATTGAGCGCTCTCATCTTGAGTGGTGGCGTAGTTACCAACACGGCAGGCACAGTTGTGCCGGGTAGCTTCTCCTTCACCATCCCATCCACTACACCAAGCGCAGGCACTGCAAGCCAGTCGGTGACTTTCATCCCGACTGACACGACCGACTATAACCCGCTCACCATGAATGTAATCGTGATGGTCAACACGGAGCCGTTGATACCCCTCATCACTCTCAACAGCAAGACTTACGACGGCACAACTGCCGCCACGGCAATTGCCACCCGGACATTGACCGGAGTGATCGGCAGTGACGATGTCAACCTCGGTAACAGCGGTGTTGTGGGTGCGTTCACGAACAAGAACTCCGGCAGCTATTTGATCACCATAACGGGCTTGAGCCTGTCCGGGACAACGGCCGGGAATTACGCGCTTACCTCAACCACAACCACGGTCACGGGCATTATCACCCCGGCCAATTCAACCACAACCATTAGTTCTTCGAACAATCCGGCAGCCTACCAAGGCGATGTGACGTTCAGTGCGACAGTCACCGGCGTGGACACGCCCACGGGGAATATGCAGTTCCAGACCAACGGTGTGTTGTTTGACACAGAGGTGTTGACCGGAGGTGTGGCAACGAGCGTGGACACGACAAATTTGCCGCCGGGAACGAACATGGTCACAGCGGCGTATTCGGGGGATGTCAACTATCTGCCGAGCACGAACAGCTTGAACCAGGTGGAGACGGTGGCGCAGTTCAAGGCACTGAACTTGGGAGGGAGTGGCTTGGTGTTGGGCGGATCGGGCGGACTGCCAGGAGGAATTTATTATGTGCTGGTGTCAACGAACATGACCGCACCGCTAGCCGACTGGACACCGGTGCTGACCAACCAGTTCGACAACAACGGCGATTTCAACTTCACCAACGGCATGAACACCAACCTGCCACAGGGTTTCTACATCATCCAGGTGCAGTGAGTCGAACCGAATCGTAAAACGTGGTTCGTCTGACACATACAAAGAATCGAGTTGTCAAAGGACCAGCATCCACATTCAATTTTTCGTGCGACGTTGGCGATTTTCGTGGCTCAAGGGCCAGACCGCACCATCAGGCCAGAAATGACTCAAGACGCCCCGGTCAGCCTCGTCGCGCGTTTCTGTGGCATCGTCGTTTGCCTCATGAACACAGGGGATTTGCCGATTTTCGGATAAATTAGCCGGTCTGCGGCCAAAACGGCGGTATCACGTTGGAACCACCGTTTATTTCGCTTGGACGTTCCGGCGGTTTAGTTAATGTCAGCCCAGAATGTCGCACAACCCAAATCCCAAGACGCTGGCTGACCTGATGGCCAATGCCCTGCACTACGCAGAGTATTGCATGAGGGGCACTGGGAATCTTCCCCCCACGTTGTTTCTGGTTGGCCGCGACGGCAAGCAGGTGATGTTCATGCCCGAAAACTTGGCCGATGTTGATGCGAAAGATAGTTTCGCCCAAATGTCGAAGCTGATGGCCGTCGCCACCGGAGCCACGATTGCCGTGATGGCACTTGAGGGGTGGGTCAAGACTGGCAAGGTCGGCGAGAAAATGGACATGACCGAACCGCCGTCCGAGGCGTTTGACCGTCAGGAGTGTGTGGTGCTGATGGGCGAATCAATGACGGAAGGCCAAAAACAACAAATGTTGCCAATCATCCGAAGCGGCAACCACAAATTCTTCGGGTTCGGGGATTCAATCTGTTCAAAGCTTACACAAATGGAAGGCCGGTTTTCGCAACTACTACCTACCAAGGTGCCGGATGAAAATATACGGACACTCGCAATGGCGATGTTGAAGGTGAAGGGCGTCAAGCAGCCCAAGGGCGTGACAGAAACGGGCAGGCGGTTTCGGCGATGAAAAACTATGAGCCAGACAAGAGAGGCATTGAACGACCTTGAGACCCGAATGGAGGGGTTTGGCGGTCGCAACTGGCGTGACGAGTATCCCGGCTACGAGCAGTTGAACATTGTTGAAAAGATCGAAACGCTGATGGCCGCAATCGCAGAATACGAGGACTGATATTGGAAACGGCCAAACCAAACATGAAAAAATACACCGCAACATTGACGTTTGTGCAATACAGCCGTGGTGAAGTATTGATCAAGGCGCGCTCACTTAAAGAGGCGCGGCGCAAAGCCGACGAAATCGGCGCGGATGAAGTGACCGACTGGAACCCCGTTGACGGGGAAGTGTCCGTCGAAAGCGTCACGGAACGAAAACCACGAAAAAAAACCAGTAAGGCATCTTCACACATCCAGCGCCGCACCGTTTATCTTTAGCCATTCTTTACGTTCGCTGTATGTGGACATGACCTTGTCCACTTCATTCCAGAATGCTTCCGTGTGGTCAAGGTGATGAAAATGGCACAACTCGTGGACAACGATGTAATCGATGATGGTTGGTGGGGCCATCAGGCACTTCCAATGGAATGCCAAGCTACCTTTTGGTGAACACGACGCCCAGCGATGTCCCAACTCACGAACATTAATTTTACCGGCGACAACACCAACTTTAGGCGCGAAATAATTTACCCGCTTGGCGATGCGCTGCTTGCCTTGTAAAATGTAGTAGTCACGGAAAGCCGCCTGCGCTGCCGAGATTCCGCCCCGGTCAACCAAATCACGTCGTAGGCAGAATCGCCCGTTCTTCAACCGTAACGACTCTTCCTGATTGGCAACGAGCAACAGGCGATAACTGCGACCAAGGTAAAGAAATCCTTCGCCGTTACGATATTCGCGCAAAACACGCGTGGCGTTGAGGTCACGCCATTCGGCCAGATTTTTGTAAATCCAGACGCGCTTCCTTTCAACAATGTCCTCAATGCGCTTATTCCCGACCGCTTTCGGTGCGCGCACGAGCACGGTGGTATTAAGAGGAAGTTGTCGCGACTTCAACTGCGTTTGACCGCAGCGAGCAAAGTGGAGTTTTCCAAAATGCGGCCTTTTTCAGCACAGGTGGAAAACAGACCAAGCAATTTGGGGGACATTTTTAATGGCTCAACGCACTCGCTTCGTTTGGGTAACAGTCCCTTATCGAAAGGCCGAACAAACGCAGGACGAACGAGCCAAGCAACATCGCCCCCAGTAATAGAATGAACGAGTAGAACGCAATGCGTTTCGCCAGATCGGCGCGTGTCAATTCATCGCAACCGGGCGTCATTCTGAGAAAAATCGGATCGTCGCCGAGTGGATTAACGACGGGAAGTAACGCGCCGACCATCAGCAGAATCGCACCGGTGAGTTGGCCGAAGTCAGACCCGATCATCGTGTCCCCTTACTTCGCGGATTTTTCCAAATGCCCGCCAAATCCGTAGCGCATTGCCGATAGCAGCTTGTCCTGAAAGTCGGCGTCGCCGCGCGAACTGAAACGTTCGTATAGCGCCGTGGTCAGCACCGGCGCGGGCACGCCTTCGTCAATCGCGGCCTTCATCGTCCACCGGCCTTCGCCCGAATCGGAGACACGTCCGGCAAATCCAGCAAGCGCGGAATCTTTGGCCAGCGCGTCCGCCGTCAAATCGAGCAACCACGAAGCGATCACGCTGCCGCGCCGCCAGACTTCCGAAATATCAGCGAGGTTCAGGTCGTATTGATAATTTTCTGGCTCGCGCAACGGCGTGGTCTCCGCATTTGTTTCGCGTTGCTGTTCGCCGATGTTTGCCCCGCGCAAGATGCCCAAGCCCTCGGCATACGCGGCCATCATTCCGTATTCGATGCCGTTATGAACCATCTTCACAAAATGTCCGGCACCGTTCGCGCCGCAATACAGATAACCTTGCTCGGAAGTGCCGCCGAGTTTTTTGCGTCCCGGCGTGAGCGCTACGTTGCCGATGCCCGGTGCAAGTGTTGCAAAAATAGAATCAAGTCTTTTGACCACTTTTGAATCGCCGCCAATCATCATGCAATAACCGCGTTCAAAGCCCCACACGCCGCCGCTGGTTCCCACATCAACATAGTGAATTCCTTTTGGCGCGAGTTCCTTCGCGCGCCGGATGTCATCAATATAATACGAATTGCCGCCGTCAATGAGCGTATCGCCCGCTTCGAGCAAAGACACGAGGTCGGCAATGGTTTTATCAACTACGGCTGCCGGAACCATCAGCCAGACCGCGCGCGGCTTGGCGAGTTTCTTGACCAAATCGGCGAGTGAAGAAGCCCCGACCGCCTTGGCCTTGGCCAAATCTTTTACAGCTTTCGGCAACTGGTCGAATACCACGCAACGATACCCATCTTTGATGAGCCGTCGAACCATGTTGGCACCCATGCGGCCCAAGCCAATCATGCCAAGCTGCATGGTAGGTTTATGCTTCACAAGATTGTTTGGCGCTCGGACATTTTTAAAATTCAGCAGGGCGTTATGCTGTCACTGCACGTTTTTCGGTGGTGGCGCTCGCAGGTTGATGTTCTTCCAACGCTTCCGGGTTGGTGCGGCTGATGATTTCGCGCGCGTGAACCGTTTCGACATCGGAACCGTGCGCGATCAAGACATACTTGCCGCTCTTCACCGCCGTCTCGTATTGCAGAATACTATCCTTGGGGATGCCCATGCCGTAAAGCCCGGCACCCAGCGCGCTCAAACCGCCCACCACCACCGCGCCTTCCAGCGCGCCGACGATGTAACTGACAATGGGTCCCGCGAACAGCAACGGGCCGACACCGGGAACAAAGAAGAACGCGGAGCCAAACAACAAGCCCCAAAAACCACCCCAGAACGCGCCGAGTTTCCCCCAGTATTTCATGCGGTCGCCGGTATTGTAATAACCGATTACGTTTTCATCCGTGTGATAGTCACGACCAACAATGGATAGTTTCTTCATGTCAAAACCCGCCTGCTGGAGTTCCTTGACGGCGGTTTCGGCTTCGATGTGCGATTTGAAAATCGCCACTACTGAATTGTTCTTGGTCATAATGATTTTTTTGTTTTTGCTTTTATTGCAGATGACATTTTAAGCCGTTGCTAGGCTGTTGCTATGGGGTGTTCACCCCATTGTTTGCGGCAGCCAAAAGCGACAGTGTCTTCATTGCAAAATTTATGAAATCACCCGATCTTTTTACTCCCGTCGTCCGGGCGCGCTGGAAGTGCCGAACCGTATCGTGATGACTCTGCCCACGCGAATGCGCGTTGAATCCAACTGGTTCAAAAAGATGAAAACTCAAACGGAAATAAATTTGCCGGGAACGACGAAACGCATCGGCATCGCTGCTGACCACGGAGGTTTTGAGTTGAAGGAATTTCTGACTGGAAAATTGCGCGAAGCCGGTTATGAAGTAACCGATTTCGGCGACCGCGAACTGAAGACAGACGACGATTATCCAGATTTTGTAATCCCTTTGGCCCGGGCGATTGCCGCCGGGACGGTGGATCGCGGCGTGGGCATCTGTGGCAGCGGGGTTGGCGCATCCATCGCCGCGAACAAAGTGGACGGGGTTCGAGCCTGCTTGATTGACGAAAACTTTTCGGCACACCAAGGCGTCGAGGACGACGATTTGAACATGATCTGTTTTGGCGGCCTTCTTGTCGGTCATGCCCTAGCTTGGGAATTGGTGCAAACATTTCTCGCCGCGCGATTCAAAGGTGCGGAACGGTTTCGTCGTCGGCTGGCAAAAGTGGCAGAACTCGAAAACACACCGCTGAAAATGACGTCATGAAAATAAGCCCACTGGCCGGAAAACCCGCACCACTTGGAATACTCGTGGATGTGCCGAGGCTTGTCACGGCCTATTACACCGGGATTCCCGATCCTTCGGTGCCGGAACAGCGAGTGGCGTTTGGCACATCCGGCCATCGCGGCTCGTCGTTCAAACTGGCTTTCAACGAATGGCATATCTTCGCAATCACCCAGGCGATTTGCCTGTATCGCAAGCGGCAAAATATTTCTGGCCCGTTGTATCTCGGCATTGACACGCACGCGCTTTCCGTTCCGGCCTGCGCCACCGCTCTTGAAGTGCTGGCGGCAAATGGCGTCGAGGTAATGCTCGCCAAAGGGGACGAATACACGCCGACCCCGGTGATTTCTCATGCGATCCTGACTTACAATCGCGGTCGCAAAACGGGACTCGCCGACGGGATTGTCATCACGCCCTCGCACAATCCGCCGCATGACGGTGGCTTCAAATATAATCCGCCGAGTGGCGGGCCAGCAGACAACGCCGTTACCGGTTGGATTGAGGCAAAGGCAAATGCGCTGCTCGAAGCCCGGCTCAAAGGAGTGAAACGAATTTCCTACGCGCAAGCATTGCGCGCCGCGACGACACACCGTCACGACTATCTTACCGCCTACGTCAATGATCTCGGCAACATAATTAACTTGAAGATTATTCGCAGCGCAAAACTCCGTCTCGGAGTTGATCCGTTGGGCGGTGCCGGTGTTCATTACTGGGCGCGGATTGCAGAGCGACATGGTTTGAACCTGACGGTGGTTGACGAGACGGTTGATCCCACTTTTCGTTTTATGACGGTGGATTGGGATGGTCAGATTCGCATGGACCCGTCCTCGCCCTACGCGATGCAGCGGCTGATCGGAATGAAGAATCATTTTGATCTGTCGTTCGCCTGCGACACCGACCACGACCGGCTTGGGATTGTCACCAAAGGCGAAGGATTACTGCCGCCGAATCACGACCTCTGCGCGGCGATTTTTTATCTATTCCAGAACCGTCCGAAATGGTCCAAGTCAGCGGCGGTCGGGAAAACATTGGTGAGCAGCCAGATGATTGATCGTGTCACCGCGAAACTTGGCCGGAAACTTTTCGAGGTTCCGGTTGGTTTCAAATGGTTCGTGGATGGTTTGCTTGATGGCTCGCTTGGATTTGCCGGAGAGGAGAGTGCCGGTTCAGTTTTCCTTCGTCTGGATGGAACCGTCTGGACAACGGACAAGGACGGAATTGTCCCGTGTTTGCTCGCCGCCGAGATGACCGCGCGGACGGGCCATGATCCCGGAAAAATTTACCACAAACTCACGCGCGAGTTCGGTGAGCCTGCCTACGACCGTGTTGATGCCCCTGCCACGCCGGAACAAAAGGAGCGGTTGGCAAAACTTTCACCGCAGCAGGTCAAGCTCACCGAGTTGGCAGGCGAAAAAATCAAGACCATCCTCACCCGTGCGCCGGGCAACGATGCGCCCATCGGCGGGTTGAAAGTGGTGGCCGAAAGCGGCTGGTTCGCGGCGCGTCCATCCGGGACAGAAAATATCTATAAGATTTACGCCGAGAGCTTCCAAGGAGCGAACCAACTGCACCGCATTCTGAAGCAGGCGCAGACAATCATCAACGATGCTTTGGCGGCGTCACCATCGAAGCAGGGGATTCCGTCCAAGCCAAAACGAAAGAAAAAGTCGTGAACGAACAAACACCTGTCATCAAACCAAACTATTGCAATTTGCCCATGGATGTCGAAGGCTTCGATTCCCTGGCGGAGCTGGCGCTGGACTTGCGCTGGTCGTGGAATCATTGCACTGACGAAGTGTGGCGGCAGCTTGATCCCGCGCTGTGGGAACTCACGCAAAACCCATGGGTGGTTCTGCAAACGGTCTCCAAGGACAAACTCAAAAGCGTGCTGGCCGATTCCACCTTCCGAAAAAAAATTGATGATTTGCTGCAAGCCAAGCATCAGTCGGCGGAGACACCCGCATGGTTTCAGAAAAACCATCCGCAGTCGCCGTTGAAGTGCGTCGCGTATTTCAGCATGGAATATATGCTGAGCGAAGCGCTGCCGATTTATTCCGGCGGTCTCGGCAATGTGGCTGGCGATCAACTCAAAGCCGCTAGCGATTTGGGCGTGCCGGTGGTCGGCGTGGGATTGCTCTACCAGCAAGGCTATTTCCGTCAGGTGATTGACAAGGACGGAACGCAACAGGCTCTTTACCCGTATAATGATCCCGGACAATTGCCGATCACGCCTTTGCGCCAACCGAATGGCGAATGGTTGCGTTTGGAAATCGCGTTGCCCGGTTACTCGGTCTGGCTGCGCGCGTGGCAAGTGCAAGTGGGTCGGGTGAAACTTTATCTGTTGGACAGCAATGACGCCGCGAATTTTCCTGCTCATCGCGGAATCACCAGTGAATTATATGGTGGCGGACCGGAGTTGCGTCTCAAACAAGAAATGCTTCTGGGAATTGGCGGCTGGCGATTGCTCGCCGCACTTGGCATCAAACCGGATGTCTGTCACTTGAACGAAGGTCATGCGGCCTTTGCGGTGTTGGAACGCGCCCGGAGTTTCATGCAGGAAATCAAGCAGCCATTTGAAGTCGCACTGGCCGCCACGCGCGCGGGAAATCTTTTTACCACCCATACGGCGGTGGCCGCAGGCTTTGATCGCTTTACTCCGGCGCTAATCGAACAATACCTCGGCCATTATGCTACCGATGAACTCGGCATCTCCCTCCACGACTTGCTGGCCTTGGGTCGCGAGAATTCAAATGACGCAACCGAAAGTTTCAACATGGCCTATCTGGCCATTCGTGGCAGCGGGTCGGTGAATGGCGTGAGTCGTTTGCATGGAAAAGTCAGCCGGCATCTTTTTGAGTCGCTTTTTCCGCACTGGCCGGAGGATGAAGTGCCTGTCGGCCATGTGACGAACGGGGTTCACATGCCGACTTGGGATTCGGCGGCAGCCGATGAACTTTGGACAAAGGCTTCTGGCAAAGATCGCTGGCTGGGGAAGTCGGAAACTTTGGAGCAGGACATTCGCCGCGTTTCCGACGACACCCTTTGGCAATTTCGCCTCGCTACCAGCAAGTCGCTGGTGGAATACGCTCGCGAACGTTTGGCGCAGCACTATGCCGCCGCTGGCGCATCGTCTGAGACGGTTGAAGAGGCAAAACATCTGTTTGACCCTAACGCGTTGACCCTGGGTTTTGCGCGGCGCTTTGCGACCTACAAACGGCCCAACTTACTCCTGCACGACCCGGAGCGATTGCTACGCCTGTTATCCAATCCCCAGCGTCCGGTGCAACTTATCATTGCGGGCAAAGCTCATCCGGCGGACTTGGCGGGAAAAGCATTGATTCAGAAATGGATTCAATTCATTCGCCGACCCGATGTCCGACCTCACGCAATTTTCTTGAGTGACTACGATATGCACTTGACCGGGCGACTGGTGCAAGGCGTGGATGTCTGGCTCAACACGCCACGGCGACCATGGGAGGCGTGTGGCACGAGCGGCATGAAGGTGCTTGTCAACGGCGGCATCAATCTTTCGGAATTGGACGGCTGGTGGGCCGAAGCATTTGTCCCGGATTTGGGTTGGGCGCTGGGCGACGGTCAGGAACATGGCAGCGATCCATCATGGGACGCGGCGGAAGCGGAGGCACTTTACGAACGACTCGAACGGGAGGTGATTCCAGAATTTTATACCCGCAACGAGAAAGGCATTCCCACAGCCTGGGTCGCGCGGATGCGTGAAAGCATGGCGCGCTTGACTCCGCAATTCTCCGCCAACCGCGCCGTGTGCGAATACACTGAACAACATTATCTCCCGGCGGCGATAGCCTGCCAGTCGCGCGTGGCCAACAAAGGTGCATTCGGCAAGCAAATGGTGGATTGGCGTCACAGCTTGGATCAGAAATGGGGCACGCTGAATTTCGGCGAAGTGAAAGTGGCGACGCGCGACGGGAAACACATCATTGAAGTTCAAGTCGGTCTGCATGGCCTCGACCCCAAGGCGGTGCGGGTGGAGCTTTATGCCGACGGAATCAAAGATGGTCCTCTCGTGCGACTGGAAATGACCTGTCTTCACCCATTGGCGGACGAATCAGGCGGCTACGCTTTCAGCGCAACCGTGCCTGCGACCCGACCGCCTGCGGATTACACGGCGCGAGTGATGCCGCGCTGCGACGGTGTGGCAATTCCCTTGGAAGACCCGCGAATTTTATGGCAACGATGACAAAAGCGCCGCAACTCAATTTGCCGGATTATATTTCGAAGATTTCCGAGCACGCTGACGTTCGGGCTGGCTCTCCCATGCCGTTGGGCGCGCACGAAAGCGACGACGGAGTGAACTTCGCCATTTTCAGCCGCTACGCCAGCCATGTTCGACTGGAATTTTTCAACCATTCTGAAGACGCCGCGCCTGCGCGGGCGATTGATCTGGATTCAGCGCGCAACCGCACCGGCGACGTCTGGCACATTTGGATAAAAGGAATCGCTTCCGGCCAATTCTATGCCTATCGCGTGGACGGCCCTTACGAACCAAATAAAGGACATCGTTTCAATTTCAAAAAATTGCTGCTCGATCCCTTCGCCAGCGCGATTTCGCAACCGCCATCATGGGACTTTGAAGCGGCGCTGGGCTACGACCCGTCATCGCCGGAGAAAGATTTGACCCCCTCGAAATTGGACAATGCCAAGACGATGCCGAAATGCGTTTTTGTCAACGACCCGTTCAATTGGGCTGGCGACCAGCCTCTACGGCATCCGTGGTCGAAGACGGTCATTTACGAAACTCATGTGCGCGGCTTTACCATTCACCCGAAGTCGGGCGTGAATCATCCGGGAACTTATCGAGGTCTGATGGGAAAAATTTCCCATCTCAAAACCTTGGGCGTGACTGCCGTGGAACTGATGCCCGTGCAAGAGTTCAATGAAAATTCGGTCACGCGCAAGAATCCGCAAACCAACGAACGGCTCAAGAATTATTGGGGATATGATTCCGTGGCCTACTTTGCGCCGAAAGCTTCCTACAGCAGTTCGGGAGGTTTGGGCCAGCAGAAGCTGGAGTTCAAGGAAATGGTGCAGGCTTTTCACAAGGCCGGCATCGAGGTGATTCTGGACGTGGTGTTCAATCACACGGCGGAGGGAAATGAACTGGGCCCGACGCTCTGTTTTCGCGGGATGGATAATGCGATCTTTTACTCGCTCGCGGGTGACAAACGCCACTACAAGAATTACACCGGAACCGGCAACACTGTGAACGCCAACCATCCCGTGGTGCGGGACCACATCATGGCCGCGCTCCGCTATTGGACGGTCGAAATGCACGTGGATGGATTCCGGTTTGACGAGGCGTCGGTGCTTGGCCGGGACAGCACCGGCAAGCTGCTGGCCAAGTCCCCATTGCTCGGACGGATCGCCGAAGACCCGATCTTGCGCGACATGAAAATCATCGCCGAAGCGTGGGACGCGGGCGGCGCGTATGAGGTGGGCAGTTTTTCAAAGCGGCGCTGGTCGGAGTGGAACGGTCACTACCGCGATGAAGTCCGTCGTTTCTGGCGCGGCGATGACGGGATGCTCGGCCTGTTCGCTCAACGTATCTCCGGCAGTGCCGATATTTATTCCAAGTCCGGCAAAGGCCCCGAATGCAGCATTAATTTCATTACCTGTCACGACGGCTTCACGCTGAATGACCTGGTGAGCTACAACGACAAACACAATGAGGCGAACGGAGAAAACGGCCAGGATGGAATCAACGCCAACTTCAGCGCGAACAATGGCGCTGAAGGCGGGACGAAGGACGCTGGGATCGAGTCCGTCCGAAAACGTCAGATAAAAAATTTCCTGCTGACCCTGCTGGTTTCGCGCGGAGTGCCGATGCTGCTGGGGGGAGATGAATTCCGCCGCACGCAAGGTGGCAACAACAACGCCTATTGCCAGGACAACGAAACCAGTTGGATTGACTGGAACAATCTTGAACAGAATCGGGATATTTATCGGTTTGCCCAAGGCATGATCGCCTTCCGGTTGGCGCATCCGGTTTTGAGCAAGGAACAATTCTATACGGACACCGAGATTCATTGGTTTGGTTCGCAGGGGGGATCACCTGACTGGGCAAGCCCGAAAGAAAAGCACTTTGCCTGCTTGATCCATGAAGATGAGCAGCGTGCATTATATCTCATGTTCAATGCCGGTGCCGATGCGGTTGATTTCCATTTGCCTCCCATGACATCCGGCGTTCAATGGCATCTGGCCATTGATACCTTCGAGGAAACGCCGCGCGATTTTTCTGCCTTCGGCGAGGAATCACTTTTGAAATATCAACAAACCTACCTGCTGAAACCCCGCTCTAGCGCGATACTTCTGGCAAGAAAACCGCAATCTCCAATCGGGAAGGATTCCAAATGAATCAACGGGCATCCGGGATACTTCTCCATCCAACGTCGCTTGCCAATGCCTATCCCATCGGCGATCTGGGACCGGCGGCAACTGCTTTCGTGGATTTTATGTTCACCAGCGGGCAGCGTCGGTGGCAGATGCTTCCCATTGGCCCGACTGGCGGGGAAAATTCACCATACCAATCGTCTTCTGCCTTTGCGGGTAATCCGCTCCTGATAAGTCCAGATCGGTTGGTGGAGCAAGGGTTTCTTAACCATCAGGACATTGTGCCTCTTATTTCCAAGGACGCTGGAAGTGTGAACTATCCCGAAGCGGAACGTTTGAAATTGGGATGGTTGAAAAAGGCATTCGAGCATTTTGAAAAAAACCGGCACGGTGGCAGACAATCCGAGTTCGACGCATTTGTCCGCGCGGAATCTTTCTGGCTTGAGAATTTTTCCCTGTTCTCGGCCATCCAAGAAAATGAGGGCACTGCGGATTGGACCCGATGGAAAAAAGAACTGCGAACCCGCCAGCAAGAGGCCATCCTTCGCGCACAAAAACATTTTTCTGATGAGATTCACTACCATCAATTTGTCCAGTGGCAGTTTTCAGTGCAGTGGAAAGAATTAAGAACTTACTGTGCGTCCAAAGGCATCCAACTGATCGGCGATATTCCCCTGTTCGTGGCTCACCACAGCGCCGATGTCTGGGCGCATCCCGAACTTTTCAAACTGGACGCTGACGGAAATCCAACGGTGGTTGCGGGAGTCCCCCCCGATTATTTTTCCAAAACCGGGCAGCTCTGGGGTCTTCCAGTTTATCGCTGGGAGGCGCTTCAAGCGCAGGACTATCGCTGGTGGATTGAACGCCTGCGGATGGCATTAACTCGGTTCGATGTGAATCGGCTGGATCATTTCATCGGCTTTGTCCGCACCTATGAAGTGCCTGCACAAGACAAGACGGCTCTGAACGGGCAGTATCAACCCGGCGGCGGCGCGTCTTTTTTCAAAGCCGTTCGCGAAGAACTTGGGTTATTGTCGTTCATCGCGGATGATCTGGGTGCCACATCTCCCGAAGTGGTGGCTTTGCTGGATCAACTTCAGATTCCCGGCACCCGCGTTCTCCAATTCGAGTTCGGCTCAATTGTCCAAACCAATTCAGTTCCACCAGAACCGCACCCGCTGCAAACAGTTGTCTATACCGGAACCCATGATAACGACACAACGGCGGGCTGGTATGGAAAGTTGCCAGCCCCGCAACGCAAAGCGTTGCAAGAAAAGTTGGGAGGCAATGACCGGAAAATTGTCTGGGCCATGATCGGTGCGGCACTCGCATCGCAGGCCGACACCGCCATCGTTCCAGCACAAGACCTTCTGGAGTTGGGGTCGGAGGCGCGGATGAATTTTCCCGGAATGGCGAAAGGTAACTGGGGCTGGCGACTGAAGGATGGCGCGCTGACACAGGAACTCGCTCAAAGGCTGCGAAGCCTGACTATGGAATATGGACGTTTGAAGACTGGTGAACCCAGCCACGTTTCCTGGGATCAGAAAGCTGACCCGACTCCATTGATCGCGAAACGGGCCTATGAACTGTTTGAGCGACGAGGTCGCCAGAGCGGTCAAACCTTTCAAGATTGGCTCCATGCGGAACAGGAAATAAAGCTGGAGGCGATACGATGACAAATAAGCATTCATTTCAAATGGCAGAAAAAGTAAGCGGCACGAAAACAAACGACCAACTCGAACCGACAGTTTTCGTCATTTTTGGCGGTGCCGGTGATTTGACGTGGCGGAAACTCGTGCCGGCCTTGTTCGACCTTTCGCAGGATCGCAGCCATCTCGCGCAATTTGCGATCATCGCCATGGGCTGCATCAAGCTCGTGGATGACGTGCTGCGCTCGCTCCGGTGGGTGGAAGTCGACGCTTCGCTGCGGATCATCAGATTAATTCGGATTTATTCGCGATGATGCCGATTTGTCGGCGGAACGACTCATTTTCGCCGGTTGCAGCAGCCATTCCAAGGCGGCTGACGCCGCTTTAAAATTTTCTAATTCAAGTCCGCGATTCCCTGCTACCATGACTCTAAAGTCTTGCGAACGGACCTACTCCGGACTGGCCACGTGTGCAATTTTGACAAATGATGCTGCATCAGAAGCAATTTGTTCGACGTAATCATATTGTTCGCCAATTCCGGCCGAGTGAAATCCGGACGCTCCCGTTGAAATAATCAGAAGTTTTCCGATCTTTTGCTTGCGGCAACGAACTACCGCGCGGCTTATCAAATGAGCCATTCGTCAAACGAAAACTCTCCAACGGGACGAAACACCGCATACTCCTTTTTCTGTTCAAAATGCTCCAATTTTTCCATTGGATATGAAGTAAATTACATTGGAAACCCTGATTCAAGTGGAAAACACCTCAGCCATCCGTGAAAACACAATGGGGTGAACACCCCATATCCCTCAACCGGTTTTCCTGTTCTTCTTTCGTGTCATGAAGGGCAGCGACTCATACAAAAATGGAGAGTCCATGAAACGAATCACCGTTCTGTTGGTGGAAGACCATGGGATTGTGCGTGAGGGGCTTCACAAGCTGCTCGAACTGGAGGACGACCTCGAAGTGGTCGGCGAAGCGCAAGACGGCCGCCAGGCGGTAGCCATGGTCAAAAAACTTCGTCCCGCAGTGGTCGTCATGGACATCGCGATGCCGTTGCTCAATGGTCTGGAAGCCGTCCGTCAGATTCTCAAAAATGTCCCCGGCACCAAAATACTCACTCTCTCCGCACACAGTGATGACGCATATGTCAAAAACGTGACCGAGTCCGGCGCAGTGGGATTTCTGCTCAAGCACACCTCCGCCGATGTTCTGTCCAAGGGGATTCGGGAAGTCAAAAAAGGGGAATACTTTTATTGGGCCGTTCTTTGCGAAGCTTCTTCCCGAACACGAGCGAAAGTCGTTGGATCGAGCCGGACGACCGAAGTTGGGCAACGCCCGCCTGCAATCACGCGAGATGGAAGTGCTCCAACTGATTGCCGAAGGTGAAGCCAACAAACAAATCGCGGCTGAACTCGGCATCGGCACGAAAACCGTCGAGAAACATCGCGAGCATCTCATGCAGAAGCTCGACATCCACAACACTGCCGGACTCACCCGCTACGCGATCAACGCGGGCATCATCGAAAGCAGCGTCCAGTTGACCATTATTTGTCACCGGAAAAAATAAAATTTTCCCTCATACCAGCTTTTTCATCGCGCTAGGTTTTGCTCATCGCCATTCCGCAATGCAATGTTGAGGCTGCATTCATCAAATCCGGCATGGGTAAAACACCCCATAGCCTTCACAAAAGTTTCCAGTTTATAGTTTCATATCATGACAGCTAAAAATATGTCGCTGGCTGGGAAACTAGCCAACGAATTACTTCAATGCGAATCGAATCTACCACATCACATCCTCGTAGTGGATGGCGACCCTTACATTCGCCATTTCAGCGCTGAAGTGCTGATTCGGCACGGCTACGAGGTCAACGCCGCCGAAGATGGCGCAACCGCCTGGGAGGAGCTTCAAGCCAACAGCTACAATCTTCTGATCGCCGACCAAAAAATCCCGAAGGTGTCAGGTGTTGAGTTGCTCAAGAAGATTCACGCCGCCCGCATGGCCCTCCCGGTCATCATGGCAACCAAAACGTTGCCCACACGGAAGTTCACTCTGCTTCCCTGGCTTCAACCCGCCACGTTGCTGCGCAAACCCTATACGTTCGAGAAGTTGTTGGCCATGGTGAAAAATATTCTTTACGCGACCGCCATTGTCCGTGGGGAGATTGCGCCGTCGTCAAACTGGCAAAGCCGGCTGTTCGCATCTGGTTCAGGGCAATGATGATTCTTCGCGAGAATACACATGGGATGAACACCTCATTGTGGTTGACCGGAACCAAACTTGAATGTCCATGAAACAAATCACTGTTCTGCCATCCAAACTGGATTTACCCTGCTGTGTTCGTGATTAGCAATGAATTCCTTGAACCGCATATAAAAACGATCAAGAAATCGGTTGCACACGGCAATTGGTGGGGTGTTAATAAGCCTGTCTTAGGATGGGCTTTTTTATTGGGCTGTTTCGCACATTTTTCAAATCACGTGATATTGGAACCTTACCGGGCGATTTCCAACATGATGGTCGTGCCGATACCGCTATGGTCGGCGGTGACGATGGCGACTTTGCCTTTGAGATTCATCATTTTCTCCCTGGCTAATGATGGTGATGTCTGAATTGATATTCAGGCGGGCGCGATGGATTTTCTTGTGACGACGAAAGAGACCGCTGCCAAAGCGAGTGCGACCACCGATGTTCCGCCGTAGATGATGTTCAAGTCCAATCCGGCCCACGTTTGCAGCGGGCCAACACCGAAAGCGGCGATGCCGTAACCGATCTGGTAGAAAGCAATCAGGCCGCCCGCCGCCGAAGCGGCGATGGTCGTCAGTTCTTTCTGGCCGAAACTGATGGTCAACGGTAGCAGCGCCGAACAACCGAGTCCGGCCAGCGCAAAAGTCAGGATGCCGGAGAACGGACTGGTTTTCGGGACGCAAGCCGTGGCGATGAAAGCGGCGGCGATGACGAACGGCAAGACCCGGCAAACCATTTTTTCGGGAAACCATTTTTCGATGGCGGCGAACAGGATGCGGCCAGCGGTCACCATGCTCCAAAAAATGGCCAGGGCGAGCGACGCCATGAAGGCACTCGCGCCACAATGTTTTGTCAGGTAAGGCATCGCCCAGTTGCCGTTCATGGTTTCGCACACGCCGTAGAGCAACGCAAAGGTGGCGAAAATCCAAAACCTTGCGGGGAATTTAATTTTGCCTTTGTGCGCGGTGTAAGATTTTGCGCCGTCCTTCAATGCCTGACCGGCGCTGAAAAGCAGCAATCCGAGAATCAGCGCGCCAACCAGCACCGGCAATCCCCACCAAATTCCAAGACCGACAAAAATCGCGATAAAGACGGGGGACAGCGCCGTTCCCAAACCCAAAAGTGCATTGACCACCAGCACTGCCCGGTCCACCTTTTTTGGGAAAAATGCGGCGGCAAACGTATTGACTGCCGGCACGGTGAAGCCAAAGCCGATTCCCATGCAGCCGGTGGCAACCAGCAAAATTCCATAAGCCAATGAATGATCCTTCATCACAAACCGGCTCGCGACGAGCAGGGTCATGGCCAGCAGATTGGCGAACAGTCCCAACAGATAGATGAGTTTGGTGCCGGCACGTTTTCGCAATCCCGCGCCCAGCAACGAGGAAATAATGGCCATGACGGCCTGCGGCACAAACATGCCGCCGTATTCCGTGCTCGATAATCCATAGTCGCTGGAACTCATGAACACGGCGTTCGCAGCAGGAAATGTGACCAGCGCCACGCCTTGAATCAAGCCGGCGGTATACACGGTCAGAATTTCACTGCGTTGCGCCATTTTGATTTTTTATTTGAGACGCTGGAGCAGATGGTCACCGACGCGCAGCGCGTTGGCGATGATGGTGAGCGACGGATTGACCGCGCCGCAGGACGGAAAAAAGGAAGCGTCCACGACATAGAGGTTATCAATGTCGTGCGCACGGCAGTCGAGATTTAGCACCGAAGTCTTCGCATCCAGCCCGAACCGGCAGGTGCCGTTCTGATGTCCGACGCCTTCCAACGGAATGGATTTCTTGAGGTAGAATTCTTCCGGGATGTAACTGTGTCCGCCATCCACTTTCTTCAGCACTTCCTGCCAGCGCGCGCTCAAGCGCTGGTAAGCCTCTTCGTTGTTGGGAGTATAATCAAGCTGGATGCCTTTTCTGGCGATCCAGCGGACGCGGTTTTCGTGGCTGGGCAAATCTTCCGTCGTGAGCCACCACGGGACGGAGTGAGACTTCATTGTTTTCAAAACGAAGGGAGGCGTGAAGGCCGGCGCTTCACCTTTCATCATCTCCCATTTGAATGAGCCGACCAGTTGAATTCCGCCCATCGGATACGGGAAATCCGCTTCGCCAAAATAGAAGTCGTTCACCGCAATCGTCTTCATATATTTGCTCGGATTCGGCTTTAGTCCGATCGAGAGCACGATGGCGGCTTTGTGAAACATGAAGTTCCGCCCGACCAGATCCGAGCTGTTGGCCAGCCCGGTGGGGTGGGCACTGTTGGCACTGCGCAGGAGTAACGCCGCCGAGTTAATGGCACCGCAGGCCACGACCACGATGGCGGCGGTGTAACTTTCCTTGCGCTGTCCGCCGTCGAACTCCACCTCGACGCCCGTGATTTCCGTGCCGGTGGCATTCGTCGTAAGCTTGCTGACATAGGCACCGGTGAGCAGCGTGATGTTCGGCAATTCAAAGATGGGGCGGATGCAATTGTTGTCCGCATCCGATTTGGCTTCGACCAAGCACGGGAAACCGTCGCAGGTGTCACAGCGAATACACTGGCTTTGCCAGCGCACCTGCTCGTTGAGTTTAATGCCGACGGGACAGGGAAATGGATGATGGCCGCCCGCCTTTAGTTCATCGTAAAGCTCCTGAATGCGCGGCTCGTGACTGACGGGTGGATGCGGATAAGACCGGCTGGTGGGCGGCTCGGTCGGATCCGTGCCGCGCTCGCCATGCGCTTGATAAAGCAGCTCAGCCTCATCGTAATAAGACTGGTAGTCGCGGTATTTCAACGGCCACGCCGGCGAGATGCCGTCCTGATGCTGCACTTCCTCAAAGTCCCGTTCCCGCAAGCGGAAGAGCGCCGCGCCATACACCTTCGTATTGCCGCCGACCCAGTAGGCAGTCTGTGGATGAAGAGGTTTGCCTTCGCTGTCCTGCCAAACTTCGGTCGTATGATAACGGTTCTCCAAAAAGACCGCCTTGGTGTCCCAATTCTCCTTTTCTTGCGGCAGAAACGTGCCGCGTTCGAGGATGAGAATCCGCTTCCCGCTGGCTGCGAGACGTTGAGCGAGCGCACCTCCGCCCGCGCCCGTCCCGATGATGACGATGTCGTAATTGTTCGTGCTCATGAATTTTCGCCTCTAATAACTGGAGGCTGAACAGACATTATATTTGTAAAAAATATCAATTAAAATACAGCTTCCGATATGGGGTGAACACCCCATAGCAGACGCACTTTTGCACCGTTTATTATTTTCTCTTCGCAAGTCGTCACGACTTCCGAACTGTTCGCGGTGTTCCGACAAAAGGATTTTTGAAAATGCCCTGAAACTTTATTTGTGAACATCCAGAAAACGGCCTGTAAAAATAATTGAAAATGCGAATTGGAGAATGGAACAACATTGAGCAGCCAGCTCGGCAGCGAAAACACTTTTGCCAAGACGGAGCATGAACGGCGGCGACATCCCTGTATTCCACCCCTTCTCGCCGGAAACCGCGAGCATCTCGCACCTTTTCATCCTCGTCCTCATCGTCTGCGGTGTCATTCTGGCGATTGTCGTCGGCATGATTGGATACGGCCTGATTTTTTTCCGGCACAAGCCAGATTCGGCAGATCCGGCCCCTCATTTTGGCAACCGAAAATTGGAAATCATTTGGACTGTCGGGCCGATACTGATCATCGTTTGTCTCTTCACCCTTACGGTGCGCGGGATGCGAGAGTCTGATCCCGCCGCGAACCGGCAGCCTGACCTCATCGTGATCGGCCATCAATGGTGGTGGGAAGTGCGCTATCCGCAAACCGGCGTGGTGACCGCGAATGAAATTCACATTCCCGTCGGCAGAAAATGGCTTGTCCATCTGGAATCGGCGGACGTGATCCACGATTTTTGGGTGCAGGCCTTGGCGCGCAAAATGCAGATGATTCCCGGCCAGACGAATCACATCTGGCTGGAAGCCGACGCACCGGGAACATACGACGGCACTTGCGCGGAGTATTGCGGCGCGGGACACTCATGGATGCGTTTTTCCGTCATCGCGGAATCACCGGCAGCGTTCGACGCGTGGCTGCGCGAACAGGAAAATACCGCCGCCATGCCCGCCACAGATTCAGCGCAGACCGGCCTAAAAATTTTCCAGACGATGACCTGCATCAATTGTCATTCCATTCGCGGAATTTCCGTTGCCGCCAGCGCCGCGCCATATTTAACACATGTGGCCGACCGAACAATTTTAGGCGCAGGCGTATTATCCAACACAGAAACAAATCTGTTCCGCTGGCTGAAAAATCCGCAGGACTTCAAGCCGGGCTGCTTCATGCCCAATCTGAAACTGACGGACGCGCAGGCGGGCGCGCTGACAAGCTATTTGGAGACCCTCAAATGAGCGAAGCCGCTTCAACTTTCAACGCGATTGAAACGCCCGCAGCCGCCAGCGCACCGCGCGGACTGTTCAGTTGGGTCGCCACGGTGGATCACAAACGCATCGGCATTCTTTATCTACTGACGACGCTCGTCTTTTTTGTCATGGGCGGCGTTGAGGCGTTGCTCATGCGCATTCAACTCGCCCGGCCCAACAATACTTTTCTTTCGCCGGATGCCTTCGACCAGCTTTTCACCATGCACGGCACGACCATGATTTTTCTGGTGGTGATGCCCACGCTCATCGGTCTGGCAAACTATCTGGTGCCGCTGATGATCGGCGCGCGCGACATGGCCTTTCCGCGATTGAACGCGTTGAGCTTCTGGCTCCTGCCGTGCGGCGGATTGCTGCTACATTTTAGCCTGCTCGCGGGCGGCGCTCCCGCCGTCGGCTGGTTCAGTTACGCGCCTTTAAGTGAAACGCCTTATGCCACGACATCCGGCGTGGATTATTGGACGCTGTCGCTCCTGATTCTCGGCGTTGGCTCGGTCGCGGCGTCAATCAATCTCATCGCCACAATTCTGACGCAACGCGCGCCGGGATTGACCATCCGCCGCCTGCCCTTGTTCGTCTGGATGATTTTCATCAATTCATTTCTCGTCATCCTCGCGTTGCCGGCCTTGAACGCGGCGATTGTGATGTTGTTCATTGATCGTCACCTCGGCACGCATTTTTTTGCGCCGGCGAATGGCGGTTCAGCAGTGCTTTGGCAGCACTTTTTTTGGTCGTTCGGCCATCCCGAAGTTTATATCATGGCGTTGCCCGCCTTCGGCATTATTTCTGAAGTAGTTCCCGTGTTCGCGCGGCGGCCAATCTTTGGTTATGAATTTGTCGCGGCTTCCACGGTCGCAATCGCTCTCTTAAGTTTCGGCGTTTGGGCGCATCATATGTTTGCCGTGGGACTGGGGCATCCGGTGGATTTATTTTTTGCCGCCACGAGCATGATGATCGCTGTGCCGACGGGCATAAAGGTTTTTGCCTGGAGCGCGACGATGTGGGGCGGCGCGATTCGTCTCACAACGGCCATGCTTTTTGCCGTGGCTTTTCTGATCCAGTTCACCATCGGCGGATTGAGCGGAATTACTTTCGCGGTCGTGCCAATTGATTGGCAGGTGACCGGAACATATTATTTGGTGGCGCATTTTCATTACGTTCTTTTCGGAGGCACCTTCTTCGCGGTTTTTGCCGGGCTTTATTATTGGTTTCCCAAAATCACCGGACGGATGCTGTCCGAACGGCTGGGCAAACTCAATTTCTGGATGGCGCTGATCGGCTTCAACACCGCGTTTTTCGTGCAACATTTTCTCGGTTTGATGGGAATGGCGCGGCGGATTTATACTTATCCCGATCTGCCGGGGTGGGGTTTGCTGAATATGATTTCCACTATCGGCGCGTTTTTGCTCGGCGCTTCGGTGCTGATCTTGTTATGGAATATTATTGTAAGCCTGCGTCACGGCAAACCGGCGGGTGATAATCCGTGGCAGGCGTGGACGCTGGAATGGGCCACGACCTCGCCGCCGCCCGCGCAAAATTTTGACCGCGTGCCGCCAATCCGCAGTCGGCGACCGTTGTGGGATTTGGCGCATCCAGAAAATCCCGATCCAATCGTGGGAGGTGCAACCGCCCGTGATGGATTCGTTCTGGAAAAAAATCGCGTCGGCATCGTCAGCTTTCTGATTACCGAAAGCGTTTTCTTTCTCATGCTCATTTTGGCTTATCTGTATTACAACAATCACGACATGAACGGGCCGACGCCCACAAGTATGTTGAACCCGCAAAGAACCGGAATCTACACATTGTGCCTCCTGGCAAGCAGCTTCACGATCTGGCTCGCGGTGAAAAAACTGGAGCGCAAAAAGCATTCCGCGTTTCGCTGGCTGCTGATGCTTACAATCTTGCTCGGAGCCGTTTTCATTATTGGCCAGGGACGGGAATATCTGCGCATTTTCCATGAAGGCGTCATGGTCAATTCCAATTTGTTCGCGACCACGTTTTTCACTCTGACCGGTTTTCACGGCTTGCACGTTTGCATCGGAATCATCGCGCTGCTAATTCTCATGGCGCTCGCCTTCGCCGGCGATTTCAAACAAGGCCGCATCGAGGCGGTAAAATCCATCGGGCTTTACTGGCATTTTGTGGACGCCGTCTGGCTCGTGGTGTTTTCGGTGATTTATTTGAAACTGCTTTTATGACGACCGAACAATTTTTTATTTCCGCGTGGAACTGGAATCCGTGGGTCATCGCGATTTGCGTCGCGACCATTTTAATTTACGCCGCGCGAAATCATTTTCGTTTAAGTCAAAAATTTGGCTGGCTGCTCGCGGGAATAATAATTTTCTTCCTCACACTGGCGTCGCCGATTGACGCGCTGGCGGACGGATATTTATTCAGCGCGCACATGTTGCAACATTTGCTTCTGCTGTTGATCATTCCGCCGCTGATTTTATTGAGCCTGACGCCCGCGCCTGTTCCGCAAAATTTTCAAACCGGCTGCTGGCGATGGCTGAACTGGATTTTGCGTCATCCCGTGGCCAACTGGTTTTTGGGCGTCGGCGGCATGTGGCTGTGGCACGCGCCGATGCTTTGCAACGCCGCCGTGTCGAACGCGTGGATTCATCGCCTCCAATATGTCTCGCTGCTGTTGATGGGCGGCGCGTTTTGGTGGCCGATTTTAAGTCCGTGGAAAAAACAGAGAATCGCGCCGCTCGCGGGAATGATTTATTTGTTCAGCGCGTGTCTCGGCTGCACCGTTTTGGGAATCATCATCACGTTTTCGCCCGTGGAAGTTTGCTCGATTTATCTGCATCCAGTGGACCGGCTCGGAATTTTGCCACTGATCCAAAATCAATGGGGATTGACGCCCGCCAAAGACCAGCAGCTCGGCGGCCTGCTGATGTGGGTGCCCGCGTGCCTGATTTATTTCTGCGGAATTTTTGGACTGTTCGCCCGCTGGCATGGCGAAGTCCGCGACGAAGTCATTATTCCTGACTCGCAACCAAAAAACCTTTTCACAGAAAAATCTCATGGCCACTGAAATTTCAAAACCCGCGCCGCCGGAATCGCATCCGGGATGGACTGTCCTGCCACCGCAGAAATTGCCGGAGCCGAGCATCTGGCCCGTGACTCTGGCGCTTGGAATTACTTTTTTGGTGTGGGGACTGGTCACTTCACTGATAATCACCGGCGTTGGCGTCGTGTTATTCGCCATCGCGCTGGCCGGATGGATTCGAGATATTCGTCATGAAAGAAACCAACGCTGAAAATAATTCAACCGGCTGCCCGGCATCAACGGCGGAACTTTCGCGGCGAAAATTTCTCGCGCGTTTGAGTCTCGCTGTTGGCAGCGTCGGTGCAGTGATCGTGACAGTGCCGGTGGTTGGTTTTCTGCTCGCGCCGTTTTTTGAACGCAGGCAGGAAGTCTGGCGTTCGGTTGGAAAAGTCGAATCCTTCAAAATCGGCGAAACGACGGCAGTGCAATATGAAGACGCTTCGCCGCTGCCATGGGCGGGAGTGACGGCGCGCAGTGCGGCGTGGCTGCGCCGGGTGAACGCCGACACTTTCATCGCCTTTTCCATCAACTGCACGCACCTCGGTTGCCCGGTTCGCTGGCTGGCGGAAGCCAACTTGTTCATGTGTCCGTGTCACGGCGGCGTATATTATCAAGATGGCACTGTCGCTGCCGGGCCGCCGCCGCTGCCGTTGCCGCGCTATCCCGTGCGCGTGAAAGATGGCGACGTGCAGATTCAAACGGCACCGATTCCCATCACCAAATAACCGATGTTGAAAAAAATTTACCATCGGGTCTGGGATTGGGTGGACGACCGCACCGGCCTTCCCAAAATGATTGGCAAGACGGCGCGGCATCTCGTGCCGCCGGACGCCAAGTGGTGGTATGTCTTCGGCAGCGCCACGCTGTGCGCCCTCATGATTCAAGTGATTACCGGCGTTGCACTGGCCTTTTCTTACATCCCCTCGGCCAGCGAAGCCTACTCGACGCTTCACTTCATCAGCGATCAAGCGCCCTTCGGACATTTTTTGCGCGGCCTCCATTACTACGGCGCGTCGGCCATGGTCTTGATGGTCGGACTGCACATGGCGCAGGTTTTTTTGGCCGGCTCCTACAAATTTCCCCGCGAACTCAATTGGGCGACCGGCGTGCTGCTGTTGGGATTCACATTGGTCATGGGTTTTACCGGCCAACTGCTGCGCGGGGATCAAAACGCCGTTTGGACCGTGGTCGTCGCGGCGGAACAAGCCGGGCGTACGCCGTTCATCGGCCAATGGCTCGCGCATTTTATTTTGGGCGGCGACACAGTCGGTGGCGCAACCTTTACTAGGTTTTTTGCGATTCACGTTTTCATAATGCCCGGCTTTATTTTTGCTTTTGTCGGACTACATCTCTGGCTCGTCCTGCGCCACGGAATTTCCGAGCCGCCCAAAGCCGGCAAACCAGTTGATCCCAAAACCTATGGTGCGGAATACAAGGAACTGATTGAAAAAAAAGGGAAGCCGTTCTGGCCTGACTCGGCCTGGCGCGATGTGGTCTTCTGCGTCGTAATGATCGTGGTCATCGCGGCGCTGGCGCTTTTTTCTGGCGCGCCCCAATTGGGAAAACCACCCGACCCCAGCATCACTACGGCCAGCCCACGGCCCGACTGGTATTTGATGTGGTATTTTGCAGTGCTGGCGCTGATGCCGCACGGAACCGAACAATATTTCCTGGTTTTCGGCCCGCTGATTGTGGGGATTATTTTAATCGCGCTGCCGTTTGTTTTCAATCGCGGCGAACGCAGTCCGTGGCGGCGTCCATGGGCTATCGCCGTCGTATTGATGACCGTGGTGATGATCGCGACGTTATGGGTGGCGGGCGTGAAATCACCGTGGTCGCCCAACTTCAATGCGCCGCCATTGTCGGCGTCCGTGGTGGGCGCGACCAATGGCCCGGTCTTCCTCGGCGCGCAATTGTTTCACGACAAAGGCTGTTTGAACTGCCATTTGATTGCGGATGACGGCGGTCGTCGCGGACCGGATTTAACCGCCGTCGCCGACCGCTTGTCGAAAAATCAGATGGTTTTGAAAATTGCCAATGGCGGCGTGAACATGCCCGCGTATGCCGCGAATCTAACGCCAGCAGAAATGGACGCGCTCGTGGCGTTTCTGCAAACACGGAAAAGTAAAAGCCCCTGACCTCAAACGCCCGCAGTCGGCGGCGATTTAAGAAAAGGCAAAGCGGTCTTCGGAAACGGAGACCGCTTTTTTAATCGCGCGAATTTTCAAGAGTATGGTGAACGGTTCACCTTTTCCGTGGGGAGAAGACCTTATAGGAAGCGTGCAGCGCAGTGTTATCTTCAACTGTTAGTGAACAACAAAAATTAAACTAAAAAATAAACAATATGCAAACATTCCAAGATGAAAAGGCCGCCAAGTTGGCGCATGCTGGTAAAAACAAAGAGACTTGCGCCGGTGATAAAACAGTGGGCTTTGATGGTGCAGGCCAGCCCCAGAAAGCCGACGTTGTCGTCCGTATGGGCGAGGTAGTTTCAAGTAAAAATGCCTCCAGTTGTGATTCTGGAAAGCACACTAAATGATTGGACAAGAAAGAGGAACTCCGTGAGGATCGGGCGAGTTCTTTAGTTTGACGGAGATCCGTTAACAAATCGTCTTTGTGGGTGGCCGTCTTTCGGCCACCCGAAAGACCATCCGAAACAGATAATTCAGGGTAGGGTTTCACCCCATAGGATTCGTCCGGCCTATTGCGTAACTTGAAATCAGGAAATGGCGGCGAAAGAATTGTCGTCAAAAACGAAAGGCAGTCGCCAGATTACGCAGCGGAACATTCAACACCGAAATCACAAGATTTTATGGCAACACTGGAAGTCAAAGGCGACCGCAATATCATCAAAGGCAAATTAAAACAGATGAAAGCCAAGCTCACGGACGACAAACTTCACTACGTCGAAGGCAAGTCCGAGGAATTGCTGGGTAAACTTCAGAAGCATACCGGCGAAATCCGTGAAGCCGTCAAAGAGTCCGTCGCCGGACGCTGCGAATAACCGACATTTCTAGTCTGCGAATGCGCGAATCTAAAAACTGCACATGAAAGACCCCGTCTATAAACTTGTCGAACTCACCGGCACTTCCACCGATACCATCGAGGACGCCGTGGACAAAGCCATCAAGCGCGCACACAAATCCATTCCGGTTGTGGAAGCGCATTTGCAGCACATAACGGCCATGAAGAAATAATTTCAATGGCCAACGCAGATGCCAATTTTCTGGATTATCCGGCCGGTTTTTAACAAATGTGGTATGCCATATTCATTACGGCCCAATGCCCGTTTCATATTAGTCTTTAATTTTGCGATTTTGATTTTGTTTGCCGACGGCTGCAAAAAAAAATCTGCGCCGCCGCCGCCGCCGGAAGTCCAGGTCATCACGCTCGCGCCGACGAATGTTCCAATTTTTGAGGAATGGATCGGCACGCTCGACGGTTTTGTGAACGCGCAAATTCACGCGCAAGTGACGGGTTATTTGCTCACGCAAAATTATGCCGAGGGCAGCGAGGTGAAAAAAGGCGATTTGCTTTTCCAAATTGATCCGCGCCCGTTTCAAGCCGGACTGGATCAGACCCTGGCGAAGCTGGCGCAGGACAAAGCGCAGGCGGGCAAAACGGAACAGGACGTGAAACGCTACACGCCGCTCGCGAAGGAACAGGCCATCAGCCAGGAAGAATTGGACGACGCAATTCAAGCGAATCTTGGGGCGGATGCACAGGTCAAAGCGGACGAAGCGGCCATTGAAAACGCGCAGTTGAATCTCGGCTTCACCAAAATTAAGTCGCCAATTGATGGACTTGCCGGAATCGCGCTGGCACAAATCGGCGATTTGGTCGGGCAATCGGGCGGCAGTGCGCTTACGACCGTTTCGACCATCAATCCGATCAAGGTTTATTTTCAAGTCAGCGAGCAATCGTATGTGGCCTTTTGGCGGCGTTTGGTCGGTTCGGGAAATGAGGATGAAAATTTTCCGCTGCAATTGATTTTTTCGGATGGCTCGGTTTATCCCGTAACCGGGAAATTTTTCTTCGCCGACCGGCACATCAATCCCGATACCGGCACGTTGCAAATCGTCGGACTTTTTTCAAATGCGAACTATATGTTGCGCCCCGGCCAATACGGTCGCGTGCGCGCGCAAACGCAAACAATAACGAACGCACTACTCGTGCCCCAGCGCGCCGTAACGGAACTTCAGGGCACATATCAAATCGCCATCGTAGGTGAGACGAACACGGTGCATCTGCAATCCGTCACTGTCGGCGAGCAGATCGGCTCGGACTGGATTATTGAAAACGGTCTCAAATCCGGCGACCGCGTCGTGGTGGAGGGAACGCAAAAGGCGAAAGAAGGCGCGGTCGTAAATCCAAAGCCATTTGGGGTGGAAACCAACTCGGCTGGAACGCCGACAAGTGCCGCCGCGCCAACCAACCCGTCTAAATGAAAATATTTTTTTCGGCGCGTTCACGATTCATTCATGTATAGATTTTTCATCAACCGCCCGATTGTCGCGATGGTCATCGCCATTTTGATGGTGATCATCGGGCTGGTTTCGATGGTGAGCCTGCCGGTCGCGCAATTTCCCAACATCGTTCCGCCGGAAATCCGCATCCAGACCACGTTCCTCGGCGGCGACGCGCTCACGCTGGCGCAATCCGTCGCAACGCCCATCGAAGAGCAGATGAGCGGCGTGGACAACATGAATTACATGTATTCCGTCAGCGCGAACAATGGCGTGATGCGCATGGGCGTGAACTTCGATGTAAAAACTGATCCGAACATTGACCAGGTGCTCGCGCAACTCCGCGAAAACCAGGCCGCGTCGCAATTGCCAGCGTCCGTTCAACAATATGGCGTCACTCTTTTGAAATCGCCGACAAGTCCGATGATGTTGATCGGTCTTTCGTCGCCGAACGGCACGCACGACACGACGTTCCTCGCCAATTACGCCTACATCAATCTCGTGGACCAGATCACGCAGCTTAAAGGAATTTCCAACATCAATGTCTTTGGTGCCGGCCAATACGCGATGCGTTTTTGGGTCAAGCCCGATCAACTTGCGAAACTGAACCTCACGGTCAATGACATCATCACGGCCATCAATGCGCAGAACACGCCCAATCCCGCCGGGTTGGTGGGCGGGCCGCCGACGCCGCACGGACAGGAATTCACCTATGCCATCACCGCGCAAGGCCGGCTCGTCACGGAAAAGGAATTTGGCGACATCATCATCCGGGAAAATGGGGACGGCTCGATCGTGCGGTTGAAGGACGTCGCGCGCGTGGAACTCGGCGCGCAGCTTTACAACATCGTCGGCAAATTGAACGGCAAACCATCGGCGATCCTGGCGATTTATCAACTGCCCGATTCCAACGCGCTCGATGACCAAAAAGCGGTGCTCAAACTCATGGCGAAACTCAAGCAGAGTTTTCCCGCCGACCTGGACTACGTCGTTTCGCTCGACACCACGCTCGCCGTTTCCGAGGGCATGCACGACATCATGCGCACCCTGGTCATCGCGCTGGTTCTCGTCATCATCGTCGTTTTCATTTTTCTGCAGGGCTGGCGCGCAGCGCTCATTCCGCTGTGCGCGGTTCCTGTGGCGCTGATCGGCACCTTTGCATTTTTTCCAATTTTCGGTTTCACGCTGAACACACTTTCGCTTTTGGGACTGGTGCTGGCAATCGGGCTGGTGGTGGACGACGCCATTGTTGTCGTCGAAGCCACTGAACGGCATATCGATGACGGCATGAAGCCCAAAGACGCCGCACTCAAGGCGATGGAAGAAGTCGCCGGCCCGGTCGTTTCGCTCGCGCTCATTCTCGCGGCGGTTTTTGTTCCGACCATTTTCATCGCGGGCATCACCGGTCGGCTTTACCAGCAATTCGCGCTGACCATTGTGATTTCCGTGATGCTGTCCGCGTTCAACGCGCTGTCGCTGAGTCCCGCGCTCGCGGCGATGTTGCTCAAACCAAAGGACAAAAATAAAAAGCGCGGACCGCTCGGAAAGTTTTACGACTGGTTCAATCGTGTCTTCGATAAAACGCGCGATGGTTACCTCAAAGTCGTCGGCACGCTGATCCGTAAAAGCCTTTTCACCATCATCATGCTCGCGATGATTCTAACCGTCGCGCTTTTGCTCGGCGCGCGGTTGCCGGGCGCATTTCTGCCGGTGGAAGACCAGGGCTACATTTTTGCCGTCGCGCAACTGCCCTACGCCGCGTCGCTCGAACGCACCGACGCTGTTTGCAAAAAAATTGAGGCGATCATACAAAGCACGCCGGGCGTTAAATATTGCACCACCGTCGAAGGTTTCAGCCTGCTGAGTCAGGTGCAGGCCACTTACAACGCCTTCTTTTTCGTGACGCTCAAACCTTGGAGCGAGCGGACAAAATCCGAGGAACAGATCACGGCGATCAACAAGCACCTCAACGCCGAACTGGCCAAGCTGCCGGAGGCGACGGCGGCAGCATTTTCACCGCCGTCCATTCCCGGCGTCGGCACGTCCGGCGGTTTCACCATGATGCTGGAAGACCGCTCCGGCAGCCAGGACCCGGCCTTTCTCACGCAAAACCTGGACAAGTTCATGGCCGCCGCGCGCAAGCGTCCTGAATTGTCCGGCATCATGACGACGTATCTGCCAAGCGTGCCGCAGGTGTTCGTCAAGGTGGACCGTGACAAAGTTTTGAAACTGGGCGTTCCGCTCAATGACGTTTACAGCACGCTGCAAACTTTCATGGGTGGAAACTTTGTGAATTATTTCAACCGCTTTGGGCGGCAATGGCAGGTTTATGTGGAAGCCGAAGACCAATATCGCGCCCGCGCTGAAAATGTTTTGCAGTTTTACGTGCGCAATAATCAGGGACAAGCCGTTCCGCTCTCGGCGTTCACGGAAATTCAACATCGCACCGGCCCCGAATTTGTCATGCACTACAACGAATATACCTGCGCGCAAATCAACGGCGCGGCCGCGCCCGGTTACAGCTCCGGCCAGGCAACGAAAGCGCTCGAGGAAGTTTTCAAGCGAACGATGCCGCCGGGCATCGGCCATGATTATTTCGGCATGTCCTTCCAGGAACAGCAAGCGGCGGCCGGCGTTTCGCCCGTGCTCATTTTCAGTCTTTCGGTCCTGTGCGTTTTTCTGATTCTCGCCGCGCAATTTGAAAGCTGGTCGCTGCCCGTGGGTGTTTTGCTCGGCACGCCCACGGCCATTTTGGGCGCGTTCCTGGCATTGACCCTGCGCGGCTTTCAAAACAATGTTTATGTGCAAATTGGTTTGATCATGCTGATCGGCCTCGCCGCCAAAAATGCCATCCTCATCATTTCCTTCGCCAAAATAGAATACGAAAAAGGCAAACCGATTGCTGAAGCCGCGCTGACCGGCGCGCGAATCCGGCTGCGCCCGATTTTAATGACGTCGTTTGCATTTATTCTCGGCTGCGTTCCGCTCTGGCTCGCATCCGGTTCTGGTGGTGTTTCGCGCCAAACCCTCGGCACCGTCGTCATCGGCGGCATGTTGGGCGCAACCTTCGTGGACATTTTCATTGTGCCGGTCACGTTTTCCGTCGTTGAAAAAGTCGCGGCGCGTTTCAGCAAGAAAACCCGGGCAGAGCATGCGGCAAAACCGCCGGAGCCGAACGGATGAAAAAGTTAATCCAAAGCCTCATGTTCAATGCCCTAAATCTGCCAAAGGCTCGCGCCGTTGGGCTTTGGGCTTTGGGCTTTGGGCTTTGGATTTTAGTTGGCGGTTGCGCGGTTGGACCCAATTACAAACGTCCGCCCATCAATGCGCCGGCGGCGTTTCGCGGCGAAACCACAATTTCCACAAACTCGTTCGCCAGCCTGCCATGGTGGCAGGTTTTTCAAGATGACACGTTGCAAATTCTGATTCGCACCGCGCTGACCAACAATTACGATCTACGAATCGCCGTCACGCGTGTTGAGCAGGCGCGCGCGATGGCAGCGGAAGCGCGTGCCGGATTTTTCCCGCAATTGGATTACGCTGCAAATGCCAGCCGCGGGCAAAATGTCGGCGGCGGAAACACCCCGTCACCTACCGGCACGATTGGCAATGTTTTTGCAGCCGACGTGAACGCCTCGTGGGAAATTGATTTGTGGGGACGCATTCGCCGGCTGAATGAATCCGCCCGCGCGCAATTCTTTGCGAGCGAAGAAGCCCGGCGCGACGTGATGATTTCGCTCATCGGAGAAGTCGCGCAAAATTATTTTCAATTGCTCGCGCTGGATCGGCAGCTTGAGATTGCGCGAGAAAGCACTAATTCATTCGGCGAAAGCCTGAACATTTTCAACGAGCGGTTGCAAGGCGGCGTAGCGTCGAAACTGGAAACGTCGTCTGCCGAAGCGCTGATGGACGCGGCCGCCGCGACGATTCCCGAACTCGAACAACAGATTGCTTTGCAGGAAAATCAATTAAGCGTTTTGCTCGGACAAAATCCCGGCGCAATTCTGCGCGGAAATGCTTCGCTCGAAAAACAAGTGCCGCCGGAGGTGCCGTCCGGTTTGCCGTCCGAGTTGCTGGAACGACGACCGGACATCCGCGAAGCCGAACAGCAATTGCGTTCGGCCAACGCAGAAGTCGGCGTGGCGAAAGCTAATTTTTTCCCACAACTGAATCTCACGGGGTTGTTTGGCGAAGTCAGCCCGGAACTTTCCGCGTTCACCTCCGGCGGGGATGTGGCCTGGGGCATTGCGGCCGGTCTGACCGGACCGCTTTTTCACGGCGGCCAGCTTCGCGCGCAATATGCGCAAGCCCGCGCCGTGCGCGAACAATTTGCGTTGCAGTATCAAGCCAGCGTGTTGAATGCCTTTCAGGAGATTTCTGATGCCTTGATTTCGCGTGAAAAATCCGCCAGCGCACGGACGGAACAAGGCCGTGCCGTTGAAGCCTACAAAATAGCCGTGAAAATCTCGATGGAGCGCTATCGCATGGGCCACGCGGATTACTATGAAGTTTTGCAGGAACAGCAGTTGCTTTTTCCAGCGGAAAATTCGCTGGTGCAATTTCAACTCAATCAACTACTAGCGGTCGTGCAACTTTACCGCGCCCTCGGCGGCGGTTGGGAAGTGGAGACGACGGTCGTTAAGTAGTTCCAAAAATTTCATGGGGTATTCACCCCATTCATTTTTCCGCGTCCAAAAGATAAAATTTTCAGAGTGTCGCGTGGTCGGAATCGCCACGGTCGCTTGAACATGAAGAAACGAGAAGCCATCGCGCCAGACCTTTCCGAAAGGATTGTGATTGTGGGCGGCGGTTTTGCCGGAGTGACTTTGGCGCAACGCCTCGAACGCTTGCTGCCGACACAAATAAAGATTGTTGTTCTTAGCGCTGACAATCATTTGGTTTTCACGCCCATGCTCCCGGAAGTGGTAGGGCGAACTATTTCTCCGCTGCATGTCGTCATTGCGGGCCGGCAGTTGACGTGGCGCACGAAGTGGCTGGAGGCGCGCGTCAGCCGGATTGATCGCGAAAAAAACGAGGCGCATTATCTTCGCCGGGACGGAACAGTGGCTTCAATGCGCTACACGCAGTTGGTGCTGGCGTGTGGTGCTGCGGCAAATCTGGAGGAAATTCCGGGACTTGCTTCGCGGGGCTATGCGTTGAAAACGGTCATGGACGCAATCGTCATGGGCAACGATTTGATCGGCAACTTTGAAGCCGCCGCGACCGAGCCGGATGCGGAGGTGCGCCAGCGGCTGCTCACCGTGGTCGTCATTGGCGGAGGCTTCAGCGGAGTGGAGATTGCCGGACATATTGCGGATTTGATGCGGGCGATCCGCCGGTTCTATCCAGAGTTGAAGCATGAAACCCCGCACGTTGTTTTGTTGCAGGAGGGCAATCAATTGTTGCCGGAGTTGCATCACGAATCACTGTCCAAATTTACATTGAGGAAACTCCGGCAAAACGGAATCAAAGTGCGATTGGAAACGTCGGCTAAAAAAGTTGACTCCGTCGCGGTGCATCTGACTTCAGGCGAGCGGATCGAGACGGGAATGATTGTCTGCACGGTGGGCACGGAGACACATCCGCTGATCAAAGGCTTGGGTCTCACGTTGGAAAAAGACCGGCTGAAGACCGACCCGGACATGAAGGTGAGTGGCACGGCCAATCTCTGGGGTCTTGGCGACTGTGCGTTTATTCCCAACGCCTACGATGGCCGGCCAAGCCCTGCGACAGCGCAATTCGCAGTGCAGCAGGCGCGTCAGTTGGCTGAAAATCTTCAATGCGTCACGCGCGGCGAAACGACGAAGCCATTTAATTTTCATCCGCGCGGAATGCTCGCCAGCATCGGCCATCGCAACGCGGTGGCGGTGATTTACGGAGTCAAACTGTCCGGCTTCATCGCGTGGTTTTTATGGCGGGGAATTTATTTATTCAAACTGCCGACGTTCAGTCGCAAGCTCGAAGTGGCCATTAGCTGGGCCTGTAACATTCCCTTTCCGCCGAATATTGTTCAACTTCGGCTGTCGAAAGAACAGTCGTCGAATGCAGGTATTGAACGCGCAGAAACCAAATGACAAAAACAAAGGACGATCATGAACATCACACTTGAAGGCAAACGCGCGCTCGTCACGGGCGGCAATTCCGGCATCGGTGCGGCGATTGCACTGGCTCTGGCCGAAGCCGGCGCAAAAGTGGCGATCAATTATGTGGGCCATCCCAAAGCAGCGGTTGCGCTCGTGAAGACGATCACAAAAAAGCACGGCGAAGCAATCTCAATTCAGGCGGATGTTTCCGATCCCAGGGCAGTCGGAAAATTGTTCCGGCAGATGGATGCGGCGTGGGGCGGAATAGATATTCTCATCAACAACGCTGGTATTGATGGCGCGAGCACCTTGGCTTGGAAAGCCGATATTGTTACGTGGCGAGAAGTAATCGAGGTGAATTTATTTGGCGCTTTCTATTGTGCCCACGAAGCCCTGAAACGCATGGTGCCGCAGAAAAGCGGCGTCGTGTTGAGCACCACTTCGGTGCATGAAGAAATCGCCTGGTCTGGACATAGCGCCTACACGGCGAGCAAGGCGGCCGTCAGCATGTTGACCAAAACTCTGGCCCAGGAAGCCGCGCCTCACGGAGTGCGCGTGCTGGCGGTTGGTCCGGGCGCGATCAAAACGCCGATCAATCGCTCCGTCTGGAGCAATCGCAAAAACATGAAAGACCTGCTGGAGAAAATTCCATTGAAACGAATTGGCGAGCCAGACGAAATTGCCCGCATGGTCGTGGTGCTCGTTTCGGACGCAGCTTCTTATGTCACTGGGCGCACGGTCTTCGTGGACGGCGGCATGACGGATTATCCCGACTTCGCCCACGGTGGCTGATCATGGAACAATTTCAACGCGAAGATGTTTAATTTCATTAAACCGATTGGGAGAAACAATCATATTTATGAGTAAAAAAAAGGCTTCAAGTCTCGAACCAGCCCAATTCGACAAGCTGTGCATCAACACGATTCGTTTCCTGTCGGTGGACGCGGTGGAGAAAGCCAATAGCGGTCATCCGGGTTTGCCGATGGGTGCTGCGCCGATGGCCTATGTTTTGTGGACGCGGTTTCTCCAGCACAATCCAGTCAATCCTCATTGGTTCAATCGGGACCGGTTTGTCCTTTCAGCCGGACATGGTTCAATGTTGCTTTACAGTTTGCTGCATTTGACGGGCTACGATTTGCCGCTGGAAGAAATTAAACAATTCCGCCAATGGGGTAGCAAAACTCCTGGGCATCCGGAGCGCGGGCTGACGCCGGGTGTGGAGGTGACGACCGGCCCGCTCGGTCAGGGATTCGCCAACAGCGTCGGACTCGCCATTGCGGAAAACTATCTAGCCGCACACTACAATCGTCCGGGTCACCAAATTGTTGATCATCAAACTTATGTATTGGTCGGGGACGGTGATTTAATGGAAGGGGTAGCGTCCGAGGCCGCTTCGCTGGCCGGTCATTTGAAACTCGGCAAACTGATTTGCCTCTATGACGACAACCACATCACGCTTTCCGCTTCCACTCACATCACATTCACGGAAGATCGCGCCAAACGTTTCGAAGCGTATGGCTGGCACACGCAGACGGTTGAGAACGGAAACGATCTCAAAGCGATTGAACGCGCTTTGCGTGCGGCGCAAGCCGAGACGGAACGTCCCTCGTTGATTCTCGTGCGCACGCATATCGGGTATGGCTCGCCGAACAAGCAGGACACTTTTGAAGCGCACGGCTCGCCGTTGGGGGAAAAGGAATTGAAGCTGACAAAACAGGCAATGGGCTGGCCGCTCAATCCGCCATTCTACATTCCAGACAAGGCACTCGCTCATTTCCGTCTCGCAATTGAAAATGGCAAACAGGCCGAAGCGGAATGGAACGTGAGATTCGCGGATTACGCGAAAGCATTTCCCGACCTCGCCAAAGAATTCCAGCGGGTGATGTCCGGCGAATTACCCAAAGGCTGGGACACCGACATCCCGATCTTTCCAGCCGATCCGAAAGGCATGGCAACCCGCGTCGCGGCGGGCAAAGTGTTAAACGCGATCAGTCCGAAACTGCCCACGCTGATCGGTGGCTCGGCGGATTTGGATCCATCCACCCACACGGCGCTTAAAGCGAAGGGCGATTTTGAAAACCCGCACGACGAAGCCGGCAACTTGCAAGGTTCGGCTGGCGGCGGCTGGAGTTATGCCGGCCGCAACCTGCACTTTGGTGTGCGCGAGCACGCGATGGGATCGATTGCGAATGGGTTGGCGGTGCATGGCGGCATCATTCCATTCACGGCGACGTTCTTCACTTTTTCAGACTACATGCGGCCACCGATTCGACTGGCCGCACTGATGCAACAGGGGGTGATCTTCGTTTTCACCCACGACAGCATTGCGCTTGGCGAGGACGGCTCAACGCATCAGCCGATTGAGCAATTGGCCTCCCTACGTGCGATCCCAAACTTGCTTGTCATTCGCCCCTGCGACGCGAATGAGACCGCCGCAGCCTGGCGCGTGGCGATTGAGACGCGAGGCCAGCCGGTAGCTTTGGTTCTGACACGGCAGGATGTGCCCACGCTCGACCGGAAGCAATTTGCTGCGGCAGAGGGTTTGCGGCGTGGTGCGTATGTTCTGGCCGATGCTCCCAACGGTAAACCGGAAATAATCTTAATCGCGACCGGGTCGGAAGTGGGTTTAATCGCGGCCGCGCGCGCGAAATTACAGAAACAGAAAATTCCCGTGCGCCTTGTATCAATGCCGAGTTGGGAATTGTTTGATGTCCAATCTTCAAGTTATCGCGACTCGGTTCTTCCTCCATCAGTGCGTGCGCGCCTCGCGGTTGAAGCCGGTGCGACTCAAGGCTGGTGCAAATATGTGGGCGACCAGGGTGATGTGATTGGCGTGGATCGTTTCGGCGCATCCGCCCCGGGGGAAGTTATGATGCGTGAGTTCGGTTTTAACGTGAACAACGTTTATAAACACGCCATGAAGTTAATAGCCCAGAAACGTCCATCGAACCGCATAAAATGAAGAATGGAAACAAATAAAACCGATGAAATCAAACGACCAACTTGAACCGACGGTGTTCGTCATTTTTGGCGGCGCTGGTGACTTGACCTGGCGCAAACTCGTGCCGGCCTTGTTCGACCTTTCGCAAGATCGGAGCCTGCCCGCGCAATTTGCGATTATCGCGGTGGACCGCATCAAACTCGGCGATGATGCGCTGCGTCGCCGGTTGCACGATGGCGTCAATCAATTCTCCCGTTTCGGAAAATCCAAGTCCGCCGCGTGGAATCAATTCGCGCAACACATCCATTATCAGCAGGGCGATTTTAAGAAATTGCAAACTTATATCGTCCTCGGCAAACAATGCGCGAAGTTGGAAAAGGAATGGGGAACTAAAGCTCATCGAATTTTCTATATGGCCACGCCGCCGAGCATGTTCGGTGAAATTCCCAAATATCTCGGCAAGGCCGGACTGGCGCGCGACCGGGAATTTTCTCGGATAGTGATTGAGAAACCCATCGGCTACGATTTGGAATCGGCGCGCGCCTTGAACGCCGTTCTCGCCGCCAGTTTCGACGAATCCCAAATCTTTCGGATTGATCACTATCTCGGCAAGGAAACCGTGCAGAACATTCTGGCGTTTCGTTTTGCCAATCCGCTGTTCGAGCCGATGTGGAATCGTCGCTACATTGATTATGTGACCATCACCGTCGCCGAAACCGTAGGTGTCGAGCATCGCGGCGGTTATTACGATCACGCCGGCGCGCTGCGCGACATGGTGCAAAATCATTTGATGCAACTGCTCTGTCTCGTGGCGATGGAACCCATGGTCTCTTTTCAGGCCGACGAAATCCGCAACAAAAAAGTGGACGTCCTCCACGCAGCGCGCCCGATTGCTCGCGACGCCGTTCCGCAATCCGCCGTGCGCGGCCAATATGGTTCCGGCAACATCGCTGGGAAAAAAGCGCCCGGCTATCGCGAGGAAGAAGGCGTCGCGCCCGATTCCAAAACGGAGACGTTCGCGGCGTTGAAACTGTTTCTCGACAACTGGCGCTGGCAGGACGTGCCGTTTTATCTGCGCACGGGCAAGCGCCTGCCGCAGCAGGCGTCGGAAATTTCCATCCAATTTCGCGCCGTGCCGCACCGGTCCTTTCCGCCCGAAGCCTCGCTCGGCTGGCAGCCGTCGCGTCTGGTTTTATCCATCCAACCGGACGAAGGCATCGTGCTGGGCTTTCAGGCCAAATATCCGGGACCAAAAATGCAATTGCGTCCGGTGGACATGCGTTTCAGTTATCGCGAAAGCTTCGACGCGCCGTCGCCCGACGCCTACGAAACGCTTTTGTGGGACGTGATGAAAAAAGACGCGACGCTTTTCATGCGTGCCGATCAAGTGGAGGCCGCCTGGGAACTTCTGACGCCCGTGCTCGAAGCGTGGCAGGGCACGGCACCGAGCGATTTCCCAAATTACGCTGCCGGCTCATGGGGACTGGAAGACGCACAACGGCTGCTCGCTCCCGGACATCGCTGGCCGCTGCCGACCGAATTGGTGGTTCCTTGCAAGAAGAAGGGAAAGAATTCGTAACGCAACATCACATGAAAAATCCAATCGAATACACAATCGTTGCTGTGCCTTTTCACGCCGATGCTGCAACCCATGACGAGCTTTCACGGAAAGTGAACGAAAAGTTAAGCAGCGGTTACGAATTATATGGTTCACCGTTCTTCAGCGAGGAAATGATGTATCAGACCATGACAAAACCGATTTCGCAGAACTGACTGGTGACGACCAAATGAAAAAATGTGCACCAATCAAAACATTATTTGTGGACATTGGTGGTGTCCTGCTCACCAACGGTTGGGATCATCATGCCCGCCGACGGGCGGCGAAACATTTTAAGCTGGACTGGGCAGAGATGGAGGAGCGGGATGGCTTGAACTTTGAAACTCACGAGGAAGATAAAATTACTTTCAACGAATATTTAGGCCGCGTGATCTTCTACAAAAAGCGTCCGTTCACGCGAGCTGAGTTTCGACGTTTCATGTTCGCGCAATCGAAACCCTACGCCGAAATGATTGAACTGGTTCGCGACCTGAAAGCTAAATACAAATTGAAGATTATTGTCGTCAGCAACGAATCGCGGGAGTTGAACGCTCATCGAATCAGCAAGTTCAAGCTGTCGGGGTTTGTGGACGCTTTTATTTCCTCCTGCTTCGTTCATCTCCGAAAACCGGACGCGGATATTTTCAAGCTGGCGCTGGACATCGCCCAGACGCCCGCGCGACAGAGTGTCAATCTCGAAAACACCGCGATGTTTGTCCAGATCGCGGAGAGCATGGGGATTCGCGGACTGTTGCACACAGATTACCAATCCACGCGCGCAAAACTGGCCGTGCTCGGACTCTACATGAGCGAGCCAGTGAAACTGCAAAATAAATAACTACACCAATTATGAATACTAAAACTGTTGATCCACGAACCAGCAAACTACCAACGCCAAAACTGTCTCCGATTCTGCCCGCCGAAAACTCCAGGCACAAGACGACGAATCACGCCAGCCAACCCACCAATGGAGCGGTTAAGAATGGCGATGTTCGGTTCGCCCCAAATGGGCCGGGCATTCCCGCGCGCTGGACTTCCAGCGCCAAGACCGGACTGGGCACGGCCTTAAACAATCAGAGCCGGGTCTGGTTCACGTTGAGCCACGGCATTTTCAACGAGATTTATTATCCGCGCATTGACCAGGCCTGCATCCGCGACATGGGGTTGATCGTCACGGATGGTTCAACTTTTTTCTCCGAAGAAAAACGCGATGCTGAACACAAAGTGGAATGGCTGGCCGACGGCGTGCCGGCTTTCAACTTGGTCAATACCTGCCGCAACGGCCGGTATCGCATTGAAAAGCAAATCGTGACCGATCCGCAGCGGGCCACGGTGTTGCAACAGGTTCAGTTTCACGCTCAACAAGGTGTGTTGCCAGATTATCATCTGCACGTCGTGCTCGCGCCTCATTTGGGGAATCACGGCGGCGGCAATACCGCGTGGGTGGGCGAGTTCGAGGGGACGCCAATGCTCTTTGCACAGCGGAACGATTGCGCTCTCGCGCTGGCGTGTTCCGCGCCTTGGACCAAGCGGTCGGCTGGCTTTGTCGGCTCGTCCGATGGCTGGCGGGATTTGAAGGAGCATCACCAGATGACCTGGGAATACACACGGGCTGAAAACGGTAATGTGGCTTTGACCGCCGAAATTGATTTGTCGAAATCGCACGGAAAATTTGTCCTGGCGCTTGGTTTTGGAAAAGACCCGGACGAAGCGGCCCGGAATGCCATCGCCAGCCTGCGCGACGGTTTTGAGAAGGCAAAGCATCATTATGTCAGCGGCTGGCAGGAATGGACAAAGACTCATGCGTCGCTGAAGCCGGGAGAAGTTGCTCCGGGCGATCTGACTCAAAAAAGCCTTGCCGTCCTGCGCACGCATGAATCCAAGCAGGCACCGGGTGCCCTCATCGCCAGCCTCGCGATTCCGTGGGGATTCAGCCAGGGGGACAATGATCAGGGCGGTTATCATCTCGTCTGGTCACGCGACATGGTGGAGACGGCGGGCGGTTTGCTCGCGGCTGGCGCGCACGACGACGCCCGCCGGGTGCTGGCATTTTTGCAGCGAACCCAGCAGCCGGACGGTCATTGGTCGCAGAACATGTGGCTGGATGGTTCGCCCTATTGGAACGGAATCCAAATGGACGAGACGGCGCTGCCGATTCTGCTGGTGGATCTGGCTCGGCGCGAGAAAGCCCTGGCCGCAGGCGATGTGGCCAAGTTTTGGCCGATGGTAAAAAAGGCGGCCGGTTATCTGGCGCGCAACGGCCCGGTCAGCCCGCAGGATCGCTGGGAGGAAGATCCCGGCTACACCCCGTTCACGGTCGCGGCGGAAATCTCGGCGCTGCTGGCGGCGGCGGAACTGGCCGAATTGAACCACGAAGCCTCCCTCGCGAACCACCTCCGCGAGATCGCCGATGTCTGGAATGATTCCATCGAGCGCTGGATGTATATGTCCGCCACGGACTGGTGCAAGAAATTCGAGGTCGAAGGCTATTACGTGCGAATCGCGCCGAAGCAGACGGGTGCTGGCGGGTCAAGTTTTCAACAAAATGTTCGCGTCAAGAACGTGACCGCCTCCGAGGACACCCGCCGGGCCAGTCATCTGATCAGCCCCGACGCGCTGGCGCTGGTGCGCTTCGGTTTACGCGCAGCGGATGACCCGCGCATTTTCGACACCGCCAAAGTCATTGACGCCCTGCTCAAGGTGGAGACGCCGAACGGTGCCACGTGGCATCGCTACAACGACGACGGCTACGGCGAGCATGAGGATGGTTCGCCGTTTGACGGAACAGGAATCGGTCGTGGCTGGCCGCTGCTCACCGGCGAGCGGGCGCACTATGAACTGGCCGCCGGTCGTGAGGCAATCGCCAAAAAACTTTTATCCGCCATGGAATCTTTCGCGAACGAAAGCGGTTTTATTTCCGAGCAAGTTTGGGATTCACCCGACATTGCGGAACGCGAACTTCATTTTGGCCGTCCTTCCGGTTCAGCCATGCCGTTGGTCTGGGCGCATGCCGAGTATCTGAAGCTGCGGCGCTCACTGCGAGACGGGCGGCTTTTTGACCAGCCTCCGCAAACGGTGCAACGCTATCTCAAGGACAAGACCGTTTCCCCGCGCCTGACGTGGCGGTTCAACCACAAGCTGCGCTCGCTGCCGCCCGGAAAAATCCTGCGCGCCGAGACGCTGGCTCCGGCAGTCATTCATTGGACCGCTGATGATTGGAAAACGTGCCAGGACATCAAGACGCTTGATGACGGCCTGGGGATTCATCTAGCCGATCTTCCGATCCAATCGCTGCCCGAAGGCACGCAGATCAAATTCACGTTCTACTGGCCGTACGCCGGTCATTGGGAAGGCAACGACTTCATGGTTCGCATTGCTCATTGGCGCAGAGAGGACTTTGTCTCGGCTAAAAAGAACGGGACAAATGGGAAATAAAGCTAAATCGGAAGTGAACGGATTTGTTTACTTCGCCGTGGGGGTCGCCGCTCTTGGTGGCCTGCTCTTTGGCTATGATACGGGCGTCATTTCCGGGGCCATATTGTTCATTAAAAATCAGTTCTCCCTGTCGGCCACCATGGAGGAGATTGTCGTCAGTTCCGTTTTAGTGGGTGCCGTTGCTGGCGCGACCATCGGAGGCGCTCTGACTGGCCGCTTTGGTCGCCGCAAAATGATCATATTGGCCGGAATGATATTTACGGCCAGCGCCATCGGCACGGCTCTGGCACCAACGGTTGGCTGGTTGATTGCGGCCAGAATGGTGAGCGGCATCGGCATCGGCATCGCTTCATTTATCTCCCCGATGTATATCGCCGAACTGGTGCCGGCAAAAGTTCGCGGTGGGGTTGGTGGCGGTGATCATTGGTTTCGCAATTTATCGCGGTGATAAAATCCTCGAGACATTGCAGTTTGCCCTTGTGTTGACCGTGGCCGCAATTCCGGTAGCCATGCCGACCGTGCTGTCGGTGACGATGGCGGTCGGTGCGCGCTTGCTCGCCAAGAAAAAGGCGATTGTGAGCCGGTTGGTGGCTATCGAAGAACTGGCAGGCGTGGACGTATTTTGTGCTGACAAGACCGGCACGTTGACGCAGAACAAGCTGACCTTGGGCGATGCCTTCAGCGTCAATAACATTCCCGCCGAGCAAATCGTCCTCACGGCTGCGCTGGCTTCGCGCGAAGAAAACAACGATACGATTGATCTGGCGGTTCTGGACGGACTGAAAAATAAAGATGCGTTGAAAGATTATCAGGTGGTTCATTTCCTGCCGTTTGATCCGGTGCACAAACGCACCGAGGCGACCGTCAAGGGTAAGGACGGAAAAACATTCAAGGTGACGAAGGGCGCACCACAAGTGGTTCTGGCTTTGTCGGCCAATGCCGGGTCGGTCAAGGCGGCGGCCGACAAGGCGGTCAATGATTTCGCCGCGCGCGGTTTTCGTTCCCTAGGCGTAGCGCGGGCTGAGGGCGACGGGCCATGGCAATTTCTCGGCGTATTGCCCATGTTTGATCCGCCTCGCGAGGATGCGAAAGCGACGATTGCCACCGGGCTGACCATGGGCGTGAAGATCAAGATGGTGACGGGAGATCAACTGGCGATTGCGAAGGAGACGGCGAAGACGTTGGGAATGGGCACGAATATTCTCGATGCCAAAACGCTGGGCGACTCGAAAAAACAAGAGTCGGCGGAGGTGGTTGAGTCTATTGAAAATGCGGACGGTTTCGCCGAAGTTTTTCCCGAACACAAGTATCACATCGTGGATGTCCTGCAAAAACGGGATCACATTGTCGGCATGACGGGCGACGGGGTGAACGACGCTCCCGCATTGAAGAAGGCGGACTGTGGCATCGCCGTTTCGAGCGCCACTGATGCGGCGCGCGCGGCGGCGGCCATTGTGCTGCTCACGCCCGGCCTGTCGGTGATTATTGACGCGATCAAGGAGAGCCGACGTATTTTCCAGCGAATGAACAGTTACGCGATTTATCGCATCGCCGAGACGTTGCGCGTGCTGCTGTTCATGACGCTGGCGATTCTGGTTTTCAACTTTTATCCACTGACCGCGGTGATGATCGTGATGCTGGCATTGCTCAACGACGGCGCGATTCTGTCCATCGCGTATGACAATGTGCATTACAAAAACCAGCCCGAGTCGTGGAACATGCGCATGGTGCTGGGTGTCTCCACGGCGCTCGGAATCATCGGGGTAGTCTCCGCCTTCGGATTATTTTATCTCGGTGAACGAGTTTTTCATCTCGACCGCGCGCATATTCAGACGCTGATGTATTTGAAACTGTCCGTGGCCGGACATCTGACCATTTTTCTCACGCGCACACGCGGCCCGTTCTGGTCGATCCATCCGGCGAAGATTTTGATGATCGCGGTGTTCGGCACCCAAGCCGTGGCGACCTTGATCGCGGTTTATGGATTATTCATGACGCCGCTGGGTTGGGGTTGGGCTGGGTTCGTGTGGGGTTATGCGTTGCTGTGGTTCCTCGTGAATGACCGCATCAAACTACTCGCGTATCGGATTTTTGATCCAGTCAAAAAAACCGTGGCGAAACCTGAAATCAAAGTTGCATCTCAGCCCGATGCCAAAGGTGATGAGAAAACTTCGGCTAAACCCGAAGCCAAAGCTGAACCGCAATCTGGCGCTAAAGACGAGCAAAAGCCCGAGGTTAAAATGGACGCCAAGGCCGAAGCCAACCCAGATGGCAAAGCGGAGTCTAAACCTAAAGCAACGGCCGAGCAGAGATCGGACGCCAAAATTGAACCCAAGCCAGAAGCGAAGGCCGAGACGCAGCCTGAATCCAAGCCTGATGCCAAAGTCGATGACAAGCCCGAAGTGAAAGACGAGAGTAAGGCCACCGCTAAAGTTGAGGTTGAAGCCAAACCCGCAATCGAGCCGAAACCTGAAACCAAAGCCAAGACAACTTCCGATTTGACGCCGCAGATCGCCACACGGGCGTATGAACTATACGAGCAACAGGGCCATCGGGACGGTCAATCGGTTCAGAATTGGGACAAGGCCGAGCAGGAGATTCGCGAAACTCAAGCCAAGGCTGAACCAAAAACTGAAACCAAACCAACGGTTAAGGCCGAGTCACAGCCGGAAGCGAAAGCTGAACTTAAACCTGACACCAATTCAAAACCGGATGCCACGGTTGAGCCGACGTCAGCAACGAAGGTCGAGCCTAAACCTGAAACCAAAGCTGTGACAAATCCCGAAATTAAGCCGGAGGCCAAGATCGAGCCAGCGCCTGAAGTCAAAGCTCCCGCCACACCGGAAGCCAAAGCCGTGCCGCCATCCGCCGATAAAGCAGAGCCGAAACCAGACATCAAAAATGACGCCAAACCAACCGACACAGTTGAGCCGAAGCCTGATGCCAAAACTGAAACCAAACCTGAAACGAATGGAAAGCCTGCGGTCGAGGTGTCACCGCAGCTTGTCCAGCGTGTCCATGAATTTTACGAGCAATTGGGGCGCGAGGATGTTCGTGCCGTTGAGGAATCGGATCAGGCGAAGCAAAAGACTCCCGTAGTGGAAACCAAAAAATAAGCCGTCACAAACCATGCGGCTGACATGGCTGCAAGAATAAAGATGAAAATCAATTCAAAGGACTTCCGGGTTCGACCCGGAGCCAAGGTCAAACTCAAAAAGTGGCCGACGAAAGTAAATCCATTTTGCAAGTCGAAGAAGCAGTATGAAAAAATTCTGGAAGCACACGTTGAGGCATTGAGCGCTTTACAGCAACTTCACTACGCCTCCAACCGCTATGCGTTGCTGTTGATTTTTCAGGGGATGGATGCGGCCGGCAAGGACGGTGCCATCCGGCACGTCATGTCCGGAGTCAATCCGCAAGGCTGCGAAGTATTCAGTTTCAAACAGCCGACCGCCGATGAGCTGGAACATGATTTTCTGTGGCGCACAAACCGCCATCTGCCGGAACGCGGGCGGATCGGCATTTTCAATCGTTCCTATTATGAGGAGGTGCTGGTCGTCCGGGTGCATCCAGAGATTCTCCGCAGTCAGGGACTTTCGGAAGAGTTGTGCGACGAAAAAAACATCTGGAAAGAGCGGTATCGTTCCATCGTGGATTTGGAAAATCATCTCCAACGCAACGGCACCAAGGTCATCAAATTTTTCCTGCACCTGTCGAAAGGTGAACAACGAAAACGATTCCTCGAACGCATTGATGAGCCGGACAAGAACTGGAAATTCAGCCTCGCCGACATTCACGAGCGGAAATACTGGAAGCATTACATGAAAGCTTATGAAGATTGCTTGAACGCGACCAGCACCGAGCACGCGCCTTGGTTTGTGGTTCCAGCCGATGACAAGGAGAATGCGCGGCTAATTGTTTCCCGGATTGTCCTTGATGGACTCAATGAACTGAAGATGGCCTATCCCAAGACGACCACGAAACGTCGGCTGGAATTAAAATCCATCCGCAAACTACTGACGAAGTAACTTTTGAACGATGACCTTGTTCGACGAGCGTTGCCAAGGCGGACTCGGAAACGCCCTCGAGATTGAGCCAAACGGCGATGACGAACATGACGCAACCCGCGCGGTTGAACAGGTGTTTTCTTCTCACGACAGTGGTGATGCTTCCGATTCAGTGACGGAACGAAACCTGTAAAAGAAATTTTCTGACGGTCGGATCACCCGCAGTTAATCTGTTTGACTCAAATTTACCTGCGCGCAATCTCGTGCGCATGATTGCGCCCAATCCTTGGATAATTTTGCCTTTCGCGCTGCTGCTTGTCGCAATCGCGCTTGCTCCGTTGCTCGCGCCGGTTTGGTGGTCACGACATTACGGTAAAGTTGCGTTCGGCCTCGGTGGCATCACACTTGGCTATTATATTTTTGTTCTGCGGGATGCCGGGCGCGCATTGCATACCGCACACGATTATGTCGGCTTCATCACGCTGATTGGTTCGCTCTTCATCGTTTCCGGCGGCATTCACATCATCGTCAAAGGCGAAGCAACTCCGCTGGCAAATGTCATTTTCCTGCTGGCCGGCGCAGTCATCGCCAATTTATTAGGAACAACCGGCGCGGCCATGCTGTTGATCCGTCCATGGATTCGGATGAACCAATACCGCATCACCGCCTATCACATCGTTTTTTTCATTTTTATTGTCGCCAATGTTGGCGGCTGTCTGACACCCATCGGCGACCCGCCGTTGTTTCTTGGCTATTTACAGGGCGTTCCGTTTTGGTGGGTCATGAAGAACTGCTGGCCGATGTGGGCGATTGGCGTCGGCATTTTGCTCGCGATATTTTATGTCGTGGACAGGATCAATTTCCATCGCGCTACGCGCGCCGTCCGCGAAAACGAAACCTCATCCGAAACGTGGAAATTCGACGGGCTGCCGAATCTGTTTTTTCTCGCCGTCATCCTCGGCGCGGTATTTGTGAACAAACCAATTTTTCTGCGTGAAGCAATCATGCTCGCTGCCGCGCTGGGTTCTTATTTCACGACCAAAAAATCCGTGCATGAGGCGAACCACTTCAATTTTCATCCCATTAAGGAAGTGGTGGTTTTATTCGCCGGAATCTTTGCGACGATGATGCCCGCGCTCGACTGGCTCAACGCCCACGCGCGGGAAGTGCTTGGCCAGAATCCAGCGCCGGGAATTTTCTTTTGGAGCGCGGGCGGTTTGTCCAGCGTGCTGGACAACGCGCCGACGTATCTCGGTTTTTTGAGCGCGCTTTTCGGCGTGACCGGGTCAAAAAACATTTCAGAACTGCTCGCGCAAAATTCTCCGCACATTCTGGCCATAGGCATCGGCGCGGTTTTTTTCGGCGCGGCGACTTACATCGGCAACGGGCCGAACTTCATGGTCAAGGCCATAGCCGACCATAAAAAAATTCCCATGCCGACCTTTCTCGGCTTCATTTTCAAATACACATTGCCATTTCTATTGCCGATGCTGATTGCCGTCTGGTGGTTGTTCTTCAAAAAATAAATCCGACGCGGCCTTCGGCGATTTGCATATACTGGTGTGTATTTTCACCCTCTGATCAATCAAGAACCGCCGGTGATTCTCAAAATCGTAATGAACGGAACAACACTCCCGACTGTGAAGTCGTTAGGCATTGGCAGCGTTTAGAAGCACGACCGGCTCAAAATTTACCCGTTCGGCCATTGCCTTCCGAGGCTCGTTGCCAAAGCTGAAAGAGCTTGATGGAATTTACCGACGATTGCAGCGCAGCGTGGATTTGGATCGCTGCTAAAAAACACCGCAGTCTCGGCAATGATTCGGGAAACCCACCTTAACCGATAAACTTGTAAGCATTGGCAGATTTGTTTATTTTGCAACTAGCATTGTTGCTCCCGTAACTCAAATGGATAGAGCGGTCGTTTCCAAAATTTCTATACTGCTTTTCTATACTATATGCCAATTTTAGGTCATCCCACATCCTAACAGGACAAAAGCAAAAATGCGTTTTAATCAATAAAGACGGTTGTTTTGTCATCATGTCATGTAAGGTCGAAATAGAACAAAAGGACGTTTTTGACACCCCCTGCAAGGATGCTTACACCCCCGCCAACCGCTTCCAGTGTTGCCAGATAAAGACCATCGAATGTGTATCCAGCTTACAATACTGCAAGAGCAGGCGTTTCCATTTTTCCTTGGTTTCGGCGTCCTCTTTTTCCAGCCCGTAAACCATCGCCTCGTAGGCCCGAATCGCACCCGTGCCTTCCGCGACCGCCACCAGCGACCCGCCGATTTCCAGCGGAGGCAATGTCTTGTAAGGACTCAATACTTCACCGGCTTCCGTTCTGACATATTCCGGGTATTGAGTGCGTAGTTGGGGACTGTTCTTCCACAGGGCATCACAAACAATCTTGATTGAGGTTCGGCCTTTCATCAACGGGTGAAAATAATTCTTCACGGTCAACTGGTTCATGTCCACCAGCCGCCCGGAATTTCCAGTCCCGTCGCGGATTACGCTGTTCAACCATTTTTTTAGCGCCGGATTATTGTAGTCCCTTGCGCCCATCTGCGTCAGGATGGCGTTCAAGATGGTGTTCTCGTGCGGTGCCCACATGAAAATGGTGCCCTCGTCGCCCAGACAATTCATCAGCGACTCGGCAAATTGGAAATTGGGGAACGCATCGTCGGTGTTGATCCATTCGTGCAATGATTCTTCGGCGCGTGTCCTTTTGTGTGTCTTGTTGCTAATTTTCTGCCGAACGTAATTTTTCCAGAACTTAACAACAAAATCACATTGGTTTGCCGGGAATGTTTGTTTTGCCGACCCCAAAAATGACGCAAATGGGCGCGCCGACTATGGCGGTCTGGTCGGTGGTTGATAATTTGCCCGTTGCAGAATCTATTTTGAGGATGGCGATTTTGTTGTCCAGCTGGCCGCAGACAATCAGCCATTGTCCGGTCGGGTCAATGCCGAAGCCGCGCGGCACTTTCACCTGCGCGGGAATGTCCTGAATCCGGCTTAGCCTGCCGTCGCCGGCAATGGAATAAACAGCGATGCTGTCGCGGCCACGATTGGAAACATCACGGTTGGAAACATAAAGCCATTTGCCGGACGGATGGAAATAAATCTCCGCCGATGTGAAGTTGTTCGTTGAAGTTCCATCAGGCAAAGTCGAAACCGTCTGCAACGCCGTCAGCGCGCCGTTGGCGGGATTGCGCGCGAAGGACGTGACGTTCATTCCCATTTCGCCGTTGGCGTAAAGAAATTTTCCGCCGGGCGACATGGCAAGATGCCGCGTGCCGCTGCCCGGCGGCATTGTGCCGGACAACTGGCTCATCAGTGTCAGCTTGCCGGCCTGCGCGTCAAAGCCGAACAGCCACACATGATCCGTTCCCAGATCGCACGCATAAGCAAAGCGGTTTGCCGCATCAATGTAGATCGAATGAACATGCGGCTGCGTCTGGCGCAGCGGGTTCGGCCCGGAACCGGTGATCTGGATGAATGCTGTTTGTGAACCGATTGACCCGTTTGGCTGGATTTGAAAACACGCCGCGCTACCGCCCACATAATTTGCCACGAGAAGGTTTTTTCCGGTCGCGTCCACCGAGAGATGGCGCGCTCCGCCGCCGGAGGAAATTTCATTCAACTCTGCCAGATGTCCGGCGGCTTCCACGCGGAACGCCGCCACGGAGCCGTCGCCGGTGAGCGTGGAAGCGTAAAGAAATTTCCCGTCCGGCGACTGAGAAAGATAATTGGGACTCGTCGCCTTTGCGGCCAGTTCAAGCGGGCTGATTTTGCCGGTGCGCGTGTCCAGCATGCCGGTGTAAATGCCACGACTTAAGGGATTATCGGTGTAAGTGCCAAGATAAAAACGGACGTCTTTCGCAAAGGCCGCCACGCTGAAACAAAATAGAAAAAACAGCAGGACAAAAAATTTCATGAAGGCGCGATGATAAGTCGCCGGGTGCGATCTGGCAAAAGAAAGCAAACCCGGCGAGGAACTTTCGCAGGCTTGCATGGCAACCCAACGCGTGCAAATCGAGGGTGCCGACGAACGCGTCGAGGAAGCGGACGGGGTTTTCAGGCCTGATGTAATCTTCCAGCCGTTCGGGAAACAGTAGTGTTTGGGAACGATCCAAACCAGTGCGATGATTCATGCTTGATAAAGACTCACCGCGGGCGCAAAAGTTTCAACGATGTCTGACTTTTCACACAGCCTCTCCCCGGAGCCAACGTGGTTGGCCATGTTCGCCTTGCGCAGCGCGCGCAAGGTCATGTCCAGGTCGTCCTGGCTGCCGGTTCACGGATTGGCGGCTCAAGCGCGAGAACTCGAGCAAGTCGTCAATCAAAACTCCCAACGGCAACTCGTTTTAACGACTTCGCCTCATAAACATAGACGCTTGCTTCGAAATGTTCGCGGCGACGGGCAGCTTGGGAAAATGCCGATGCTTGTTCCATTAAATGAAATCAAGGGTGTGCATTTTCTAATTCGTAACGGCGCTTAACCTTTCGTTGGCCTCCCAGATTCAAGAAGCAGAGGAATTGCAGGGCCGCCGCCGCTGACAGATTGAGATATGAAAGAAGAGGAAGTCGCAGGCCTCGTCTGCCAGTGCGTGTGAATGACCGAAGATGCCGGCAACCAGCTTGGCCGCTGTGAGAAAACATTCACCGCAAACGCGGTGAATGGTGTCGCACAAGATGCGTTGGAGTCGGTTGAATCGCTCGCGCCAAGCGTCAAATTTCCCGTGTTGAATTTTTAATTTGAAAACGGCACGTTCAAATCATTCAGGGATTGCAAGCGGGTTTCGTCAATCGGCAACAGCATTTGAATCACCAAATCCAATTGATGCTTTATTGCCAGCATAACATGCTTTATTTGTGGGTCTGTGGATTTTTTGTATACCGTTCCGGCCTCTTTGTAAGCAATGAAAATTTCCGTGAGTATGGTTTCTATCTCGGCATTCATATCATTTATTGTCTTTCTCAATGCTCCGACGATTGGCGTTCTGAAAGCGTTTTTGCCATCGTGTTGAATTTGCAAAAGGGTATCAATTAAATCTGGAGCCTCAAAGTCAAATCGGAACAAGCAAACTCCACTATCTTGGATTTTTACCGTTTGATCGAAAAATTGTTGGCAAGCTGATTGATGCAAAAGAGTTGCCTTACGATTTAAAAACCCGGTTCGATGAGGTTTTTTGTGGAAACCTTCTAAAATCACTGGCTTCTTGAGCAGCAGTTTCTTGACTTTTTAGGTTGATTTCATTAGTGTTTAAGCGGGATAGGTTTTCCCTAAATAATAAATTCTTAGGCTTCAAAACCAATTGAGTTTTCCTATCCTTTTTGAATTTCTAACGCCAGAGCAAATAGCCCGCTGCCAAAATGATTCGAACAAAGGCAAATCGACGAAGTCCAAAAAAATCTCAAAAATCACGTCCAAAGACTTACATGGCTCTGGCAGCAGCAATCGGAATTGATGGAAAACCAAGAAAGTCACACAAGGTCAGACGGCCAAGAGACACTTAAATCGGCTGCGGGAAAACACGCATGGAGGACAACGAAGTCAGCTAGAATCGTTATGCATCGGACTGAATAACACATGGGCGGACAGGCACGTTTGATCAATCAATTTTATTTTTCTTCCGGGAGATCAAAAAAGCCAATTCTTCATTCGCTGTGATCGGTTGAATCTGTCGCTGATGGACAATGGAAACGTCCCCGTTCGGCAAAATGATTTCCAATGTTTGCAATACCGGATCAAAAGTTGTCCATCTGACTATTTCTCCGGAAGCGATGATTTTTATAAATTCCCCAAAATTCGGAGCATCATAATTCATATTGCGTGTTCCATTTCCATTCCGAACATCGCCAGTAGGTGAAGTTTGTGGCTTTGTTTTTGCGGGTCAGAATCCCGCCGCATTTGGATTTGATAAAGCAAACACTTCCCGGCGTCTTTTTGCAAACACAATTTCCTGTCAGGTCAGATCAAACGAACGCCGCCTCTGAAAAATGCGCGCGCGGGGATTGCCGAAGCCGAACCACCCCATCTGACGTCTTGCCATTCGTGCGGGCGTGAACGAGCATGTTTCGTTCGTGTGCATGACGAAATCAGAATTAAAAGATAAAAACTCCCGCCGCAAAGTCGCGCCCTTCACCGAGGCCGGTGCGTGGCGCGATGTCGGCAAGGGCTGGCAGCCGTTGTTCGGCAGTTTTCACGGTGAAGGCTACAGCATCGAGTGGCACGATTTCTATGCCAGGCGCGAGTTTGACTGGGCGGCGAGCTTTCATCCGGGCTGCGTGGAATTGTGCCTGAACCTGGACGGCACCGGTTTTGTGGAGGGACGCAGCTCGCGCGTTGAGTTTGAGCCGAACACCGCAGGGTTTTATCATCGCAAGGATGAACCGCTCACCGCGCGGCGCGCGGCCAACGAGCAGCACCAGTTTCTCACCGTGGAATTCTCCTGCCCGTTTCTGGCAAGGCATCTGGACGGGATGGAGGCCACGCTGCATCCCGTTGTCAGCGCCGCGATAAAGGATTGCCCGTGCAAACACGTCACCGGCAACACCGTCCGGCTTTCGGCAAGCCAGCAGCAGCTCATCGGAACGTTGCGGCAACCGCCGGTCTATGCCGCCGCGCAGCCGCTCTGGTATCAATGCAAGGCCCTCGAACTGGCCGTCACCTTCCTGATGCAGCCGCCGCCGGAGAACGAGCTGTTTTGCACACGGCAGCAGCGGCTCGCGCAGGAGCGCGTGGAGCAGGTCATCTTTTTGCTGGAACAAAACCTCGCCAGCCCACTGTCGCTGGAGGAACTCGGCAAAAAAATCGGTTGCAGCCATTTTTACTTGAGCAGGATTTTTTCGGCGCAGACGGGCAAGACCATCACGCAATACCTCCGGCAGTTGCGCATGGAACGGGCGGCGGAACTGTTGAAGTCGCGCGAATACAACGTCACGGAGGTCTCGCTTGAGGTGGGTTACGCGAGCCTGAGCCATTTCAGCGCGGCATTTCACGAGACGTTCGGCTGTTGTCCGGGTTTGTATCCGCTCAAGACGCCGACACAGCTTTCGGGTTAGAACAAACCACCGACAACCTTCCGCAAGCCGCCGTTAGCGGGCAAAAATCATTTCAGCGACAATTCGTGTCGCATGAAAAGAAACCGTGGATTTACTTTGATTGAACTGCTCGTGGTGATTGCCATCATCGCAATTCTTGCGGCGATGCTTTTGCCCGCGCTGGCCAAGGCCAAGGAACGTGCCAACCGCACTGCCTGTTTAAGCAACCTCAGGCAGTGGGGCCTTGCGCTTGGCATGTATTTGGATGACAGCCAGCAAATCTTTCCCGATTTCAGCATCGCCAACAACACGCCCGGGGCACCCGCCGGTTACGACCAGGACAACATCCATTGGACGGATCTCGCCGCATTCCACGCCGGCGGCTACGGAAATAGCGCATGGTTCAACGCCCTGCCGTCGTATGTCTCGCAAAATGCGCTCTGGCAATATGCCGCCAGCTCCGCCGATTTTGTGAATGGCCGCAGCATCTTCAATTGTCCCAACGCCACGTTCCGACCCGCAGAAGTGGACCCGCTGAACCGCGTGGCGTTCGGCTATGGCATCAATTTCAAGAGCACCAACGGCGCGACGCCCGCCAGTTCCCCCTTCAAGGCCACGGCGGTGTTGCATTCCTCGGCGTTCGTCTTCTTTTCAGACGTGCGGGCCAACTCCGGTGAAACCCCGTTTTACGGTGCTAATCCACTCAACGACCTCGGGGCGCCGCGCGGCTCGCTCAACCATCTTTCATCTCGCCACTCCGCCGGATCTAACCTCACCTTTCTTGATGGCCATTCCGCTTATTTCAAATACAGCTACATGGCCTATCAGAAAGGCACGAAGATCGGCGACCCCGGCAACCCGGACATCAACTGGTCCTACGACGGCACCCTGTCGCAATAATTGATTGAACCCGAATTGCTCCCTTTGCCGCAAAGTGTTCCATTGGAAAAAGCTCCCAACTTTCTCAATAAGCCATTTCAGGTGCAAAAGTTCGCTCAAACCATCAGGAATTGTCTGGATAAAATTTGATCTCAAGGTTCACTACAACTGATCATTAAACAATTAGTTTTGGGACGTGTTGAACTAGCCGCCCCCAAATCATTTTAAGAGTGTTTCGAACACGGGCGGAGGCAATGCACGTTTGGTCAATCAATTTTATATCTGTTCTGCGAGAGCAAATAAGCCAGTTCCTCATTCGCAGTGATCCGTTGAATCTGTCGCTGGTGAACAATGGAAACGTCCCCGGGCGACCACAGTTTTGGATTCGATACGCTTCCATTCAAGTCAACTATTGCCCGTTGATCCGAAGGGACAACGACATTACCCGTCAGAGTTTTTACCGCCGCGCCCTTGGGATCAAGCAGGGTTGCACGGACTTCGGCGGCTTGGGATTCGGGGGAATCATTCCGCACCAGCACGTTGATTGAAATATCCGCATGGCCGGCAGAGATGTTTTTGGGCATTATGTAAATGCCTGGAGACGCATAGTCTGTCGGATCTATGTGCAGCGGGTCAGTCGCGACGAGCCATACCTTTCGATAAAGTCCGCCCCAAACCGTATAAAGCCGGTTGTGGCTCGGCAGGCAATCATTGTAATCTTGCGGATTGTCATCCACCTGGACAGCCAGAGTATTGCTGCCCTTCTGCAACTCCTCCGTTGCATCAAAAATGAACCTCGTATATGCGCCGCGATGCTGACCCAGATGTCTTCCGTTCACATAAACATCAGTAATCGTCGCTGCACCTTCAAAGACTAAGTAAAGACGTTTGCCAGACAGTTCCGGCGGCACGGTGAATGTCCGGCGATACCAGCCTTGGGTTATTTCGTCGAAATTCGTGCGCGTTTGAAAAACGTGCGGCACCTGCACCGTCTGCCACGGCGCGGAGACAAATTCATCCGAGCCGATTTCCGGCAAGGTTGAATTGGAGCCAGCGCCTGTGAACTGCCACTCCGGGCCCGACAGCAGAATTTGTGGCCGCTCGCCTGTTGCGTCCCCCGCCTGCGTTTTGTGAGAACTTTACAACAGACCGCCCACAATCGTCAGTGATAAAAAGATGTTGATCAACATTTTCGGTTCGGTTTTATGACCCACGACCAGTGTGAACATTTTTTTTGGTGATTATCGTGATTTTCTGCCTGCTCCACGGATTTGCAATAACATTTTTCAAGCCCGCCACAATTGTGAGTGGCTCTAAAGTTGAGGGCATTTTATACTTCAATGCAATTGTTCCTGCGGAGGGAATTGATTAAAGACGCGTTTCACATCCATCCCACGGAGCTGCTGGTCGGCAAAATCCATTGCAGCCTGCCAATCCAGTGGTGAAAGCATATGGGTGCCCGGCCGAAAATTGAAGCCCAGCTTGTTTTGCGCGACCAAAAGTTCATACACAGGCTTTGCTGCCAAATAGGATTCCTTAAATGCATTGCCATTACAAAATTGATCGTCAATGCCTTCAAGGGAAATTAATGGCCTCGGAGCCACAAGCGCAATGAGCCAATGTTGGTCAAAAGGAAGTTTGTCAATCTGCCCCGAAAATTGAAGAAGCTCGGGGCTGACCCAGTAAGGAAAGCGTTTGACGAGTTCGTTTAAACCTTCCTTGCCGCCGTTGGTCGCCCCGTTGAAACGGAAGGCACCTGTGCCAAATGCCCCGGAACCCGCCGGAGCCACCATCGCAAACCGGTCGTCAAAAGCACCGGCTATCAAGGCTGCCTTTCCAAGTCGCGAATGTCCGATGGCGATCAATTTCGACTTGTCGGCAAATGATTGGGTTTGCAAATAATCCACCACGCGTGACATGCCCCATGCCCAAGCACCCTCCAGATGCCAGCTATAATTTGGATAAGCGGCAATGAACTTGTTGGTGAGACCACTCGGATTGTCATCACCAGTCTCCCGATAATAGTAGGTCACCACCGCGTAGCCGCGATCAAGCTCCGGGGCGAATCTTCTGGCCGCTGCGTCGGGGTCGGTACTGATGACGGGTGACTTTTTACGGGCCACCAGGCTGTTCGTGGAGGAAACGGGATTGTTTGTTGATGGAATGACGACGGTTCCGGGAGTTGGATCGAAGGCGATGTGCACGAAGGTCGGGAACGGCCCGTTGCTATCGGCGGGAGTGAAGACGGCAATGTCAAAACCAGATTTTTCTTCCGGCCCAAAAGTTAGATGGACGAGGCGATAGTTCACCTTTCCCTCAACGACAAGCTGGGATTTAATGTCATGGCCTTGCACGTTTCCCGGCGGCGGAGGCATCGTTCCGATTGAGTAATATTCCAAAACGTGCTTGATCTCCTTCCGGCGCACCTCCCACTGTCTGGTATTGGTGACTGTGGTTCCGTCGTTCATCACCAGAGGATCGGGCATCTCTTTGTGAGTCGGCAGATTGTTAACGTCCGGCATGGTCGAACAAGATGTTGCAAGACAAACGGTGATGACAGTGAATGCGAAGCCGATGGAAATTCTGGGCATGAAAGCAATATAATTCGGCCTGTTACTCATGTCAGTCAGGAAATTTGAATCGATCGATGAGATAATTGAAAAGACGATTGATAAACAAAAAAGGCACCCTGAATTAACAGGGTGCCTTTGAATGAGATCTTAAATTATTTCTTCACACCCAAAATCGCGTCTTTGGCAGCTTTGGCGACGCGGAATTTAACCACTTTCTTGGCCTTGATCTGGATCGTTTCACCAGTCGCTGGATTACGGCCGACACGGGCTTTGCGATTGACCAGCACCAGTTTGCCAAGACCCGGGATCGTAAAAGTGTCCTTGGCATGTTTGTAGGCCAATACAGCGAGATGTTCAAGAATCTCGAGTGCTTGCTTTTTGGTGATGCTGTTCTTTTCTGCGATTTCAGAGACGATTTGTGATTTGCTAAGGGCTTTGGCCATAATTTGGTCAGTTCGATTTGTGTTGTTGGTTAATGTTTACAGGCACATTAAAGCGATTCAGGGACGCCGAGCCAAGTTAAAACCATGTATTTATTGAGGAAATATGAGTTTCTGCAATTGGAACCATCCTCATTTGACTAAATATCCATCGTAACCGACCTTTTGAACCAGCCGTCCATTTGTGTTACATACCGTTGCTTTATGAGGACATTGCATTTTCGCTGGCAATTCGCGCTGGTAGTTGTGGCGTTGATGATGTCGGTTGTTCTGCCAGCCGATGCTGTCAGAATCATCAGGACCAAAGCATATCGGTTCGCCATTTTCCATCTGGCGAGCAATGCCAAAATTGCTGTGGGCACAGACCGTTCGGCCACCCTTCTTGATTTGAAGATTGGCGAACATGTCAGCATCGCATACGACCAGGAAAACGGAGCCTTGGTGGCTCATCACATCGCTGAAGCAGTTCCACACAAGTCCCGCAATTTCAGTGTCAATCCTGAGCCAGTTTCCCACCATCCTGCAAAATCGTTGATTGTTTACGAGCATGTCACCGGAATCGTCCAGTCCGTAAATGTTCAGGACAACACGCTGACCATTGCCTACAAGTTGAGGTAAACATTGGTCCGGAGGAAAACGGCATGGACAGCCTTTGTCCAACCCCCCCCTCTAAAGTTGTGGCGTATGAAACTTAAAAACATTATTCCACAGCGCCAACACAAACAATTGATCCGCCAGTTCGGTCAAGCCAAACTCGTAAAACTCCACAATGGCCAGCACGAACTTTTAGGCGGTTCTGATGCTGACAGAATGGCCGCTTTTGAATGGACGTCGCTCTTCGCCCATGAAATTGTGTTCACGCATTTTCATCGGGAGGCCAAAACTCAATGTCGTTCACGCAAGCCGCTGTTCCCGTCCAGACTTCAACCAGCGATGTGAACAACTCACGCTTTATAGGGACATCAAACGAAATGGCCGTGTCGCATGATCGTCGGCGGAAGTGGCATGGCTGGGAGATTTGAGGTTTAACCGGGTGCGCCAGCCTGTGACTGTTTAGCCTGCCATTTTTTTGCCCTGCTGAATTTCATGATAAAAAAATCCAACGACATCGAGAAATGCTTGCCAACATGGAACTCAATCGTCGGGCGATCATGAAACGTTAATTGGACAAATTCTTTGTAATTTGGCCCCGCCGTTGAAATGGATCCCCAATCTGCATGGCCGACACTTTTGTAAGGAATAAACCCGTGGCCGGGAACGGTGAAGCCGTTGGTTGTGAAAAATAAACCCTGACCTTTTGGGTCAATAAATTCCATGATCAAAGACTCGCCCGCTGGAACGTCCGGGTGCGAATAAGCCGGAAAAAGAGTTATGTTGTCACGATCTTCAAATCCAGAAAATCGGATCAGGTGCATCAAGTCCTGGTTATAAGCGTCAGAAGTGCTCATGAATCCGTCTTCGCCATCATGGGGTTTATGTAAGCGGACGGGCGAAATTCTGTCAAAGTCTTTTCTGCCGGCGCCAGCCAACTATACGAGTCTCTGCAACGAAACCCGATTTTCGATACACCTGTTAAAGTCGCGGCTTTTATAATTTATCGCCGGTCATTTTACGAGCTTCGGCAACAACCGCTCCGCCAGTTCACCAGCACCATTTTCCAGCGCAGTTTTCGCAGCGATATGTTCGGCCAAATCCACAGCCACGCTCGTCTGGCGATCCACGGAAATGATGTTGCCGCTCGCCACGTCGCGCGCCTTGATTTCAATCCGTGCACGACAGCTTTTCAGATTGCCTTTGCTCATCCCGAATTCGCTGAATGCTTCACCCGTGATTTCAACATCCGCCCGGTTGGTGGAATTGTCATCAACCAGCGTAAAACCGCATTGCTGCAAAATGAGCGACAGTTCCGTCTGCGCCGCCGGGTCAATCACCGGTTGGGCAAAATGTTGTTCTGCGATTTTCACGGAAACCGCCGGAAGCTTTTTGCCGGCTATTTCTTTTTTGATTTCCGCAACGCGGTCTTCGTGTGAATCAACCTTGGCGACCAGCGTGTCGCCTTTTTCCGCGATGTCCGCTGCGATTTTCTTTGCCAGTTGCTCGGACAAATCCGAGATGGACGCGTCCGACGCGCCCTTGACCATCTCGCCATAAACGCGGCTCGTCTCTGTGCCGATGGTTTTGGAGACGAGGATCAATTCATCGC
>Ga0302320_10000872_pt1 | contig 71790 bp, 59 predicted proteins | sample Bog_T0_3_FD_202130 | JGI IMG/M metagenome (GOLD analysis project Ga0302320, IMG submission 202130) | Peat permafrost microbial communities from Stordalen Mire near Abisko, Sweden - Bog_T0_3 | ecosystem: Environmental > Terrestrial > Soil > Wetlands > Peat | place: Sweden: Abisko, Stordalen Mire... | reverse complement strand
AGGCTTCACTCACGTTACGGCCCGTCGGATCGCTCAACCGCCCAAGGCGGCCTTCGTCACGAGGCTTCGATCCAGCCAGTTGCCCGGCCAAAACGCTCGTCAGCGACCAGAGCAATCGACAATTCTCCGGGTGGATCCTCCCTCCACTGGATACACGCGCCATCGGGGCGCACCACAAAAACCCTTTCCTTTCAGGGAGATGTCCTAACCTGGGATCATCGGCCAACGCCCCGGCCTCAGGCTGTGGTCTCGAGGAACGCCAGAGACGGCACGAAGAAGGCGGCGCCGGTCACCGGACGGGTGAAGTCAAGCAGGTGGTCATAGTGGCCCCCGGCGTCGCGTCGGACCATCCGGGCCAGCATCTTGCGAAACGGCGCCGGGCTGCTGCCGTAGGCCAGGAAATAAAGGCCATGCTCTGTCGTGGTGCCGTAGGGCAGACCGTGGCGCAGAATTTCCAGTTCCTCTCCGCCTTCTTCGATCACCACCCGGGCGATGTGCGCCGAGGCCGGCTTGACCTCGTCGTCAAGCTCGAGATCATCGGCCTTGGTGCGACCGATGGCGGCTTCCTGCTCGCTTACCGGCGCCCGCTCCCAACGTTTCAGGTCGTGGACATATCGCTGAACGTGGGCGTAACTGCCGCCGGCGAAATCCGGGTCCTCGGCCCCGACCAGGGCCACCTGTGCCCGCGCCTCCCCTTTCGGGTTCTCGGTTCCGTCGACGAACCCTGTAAGGTCACGACCACCGGAATACCGGAACCCATGAATCTCCTCGACCAGTCGGGCGGCCCCCTCCAGGCGGCGCACCACCTCCCTCGCCAGCGCGAAATTGGCGTCGTGGCGGGAGGAATGGATGTGCACCAGCAGATCCCCCGGAGTGGCCGGCGCCGATCGCGGCCCGTCGGCCAGGGCTTCGAACGGCGCCAGCGCCGCCGGGCGCCGGGCGCCGAACAGTCGCGGCCAGACCGCGGCACCGAAGCCGATGGCGCTCACCAACCCGGGCTCACCCAGCCAGTCACCAACTCCGGGCGTCAGCGCCGGCAAGGCCGCCGCCACCCGCCGCACCACCGGCGCCGCATCTTCGTCGGCCGCGAGTGTCAGGGTCAGAAAGATGCCGAACACCCCTCCTTCGGCACAGATCGCTGCCTGCGGTCGAACCATGATACCCCCTCTCATAGACTGATTATCCCCGGCCGGCAGGATATCCCGCCCGACCCCGGCGATAAAGCCGGTTCCGGCCCTTGGCCCGATCCCCATCCGGCCTCGGCGTAATACACTTTACGGCCTTGATTTGGCAGGGCTCTGCCCCGCACCGGCAAGGAGGCGCGCCTCCTTGACCTCCACCGCCTTGGCCTCCAATTGCCACGGATTCAACGGGAGTCCCGCCCCGATGTCCGACTGCCGCCAAAACCGCCAGATTCCGACGGTCAACCGCCTCCGAAAGAAGCAACCGCAGCAGCCGCCCCCCCGGACAGCGCCCGATCATGTGGCACAAAATGTGCTTACCTTTGGATAATCGGCAAGCCAAGCCAAGCCGGCGGCGACCGGCCAGAACATTGATCGACCACAGCGCCAGCATTCCAGGAGACGGCGGCCGATGGCAGGGTGTAGGCTCGCTCTCACCGTCCGAATGCGTGACAGAAATATTATGATGTCCTCACCAGCCCCGAGTCAATCGACCCCCTTGACTGATCAGATAATCTCTTCTCTTGATGTTTGCTGTGATTCGCTGCAATCCGAGGCTGATCGATGAGTTTCAACCCCACACCGCATCGCACCATCGCAGGGATCAAGCGTTACCAGGGAGTGTTGCGTCAGATTGAAACAAGTGTATTGCGAATGTTGCCCGAAGTTACCCGGATCAATTCGGCCATGAGCAAGCTGGCTGGCCTGTCGGAAGATCTGCGGATTCTTTCCCTTAACGCCGAGTTGGCCGCCGGCCGGGCCGGAACCCGGGGTGCCAGCGTGCGGGCCCTCACGCAATACACGCGCGGTCTGGTCCGAAGGCTGCTTGAACTTAACGAAAACACCGCGGGACAGATCGGTCTGTACCGCCAGTGCGCGTCGTCCCTGCTCTTCCTGCGCCATTTGCGGCAGGTTGAAATTGCCTCGGCCCGGCTGGGAACCGCGCTTCAGGGCGGAACCGCTCAGCACGCCGGACTGGCCTTGGAGCAGGCGCGCCGCCACTATCTGGATCAGGTGGTGACCAACGTCGAGGGGCTGCTGCGGGCCATCACCGACGTAGCCCGGCTGGTCCGAGTCGTCGACGACGTTGTCGGTCAGGCCGAAAGCATCGCCACCAACATCGCCACCGAGGCGGTGACAACCGGCAGTCACGAAGGCGAATTCGTTGCGGTGGCCGAAACCATGCGGCGTTACGTTGAAGAATTGCGTACAATGAATGACCGCTCGGCCAAGGCGATCAGGCTATCGGAGAAAGGGTGCCGGCGGATGCGTGAGGCCCTTGCCGGCCTGGAACGCCAGGGTACGGTGGTTGCAGCCTGAATCCGTGCGGTCGCGGAGCTGGCCTGAGATGGGTCGAGGATTTGAGACATGATGCGCTGCTTTACGCTTTATTCCGAAGGTTCGCACCGCTGGCTGCTGTTCGGGCAGGACACCGATGCCAACGAAGCCGCCGTCGATACCAATCAGGTGGCAGTATCCGCCAACGGCTCGACCATGCTGCTGGATCCCGGCGGCATGGAGCTGTTTCCCGCGGCAATGGGGGCGCTGGTTCACGAGATCGACATTGCCACCGTGCACAACCTGTTCCTGTCCCACCAGGACCCCGATATCGGCTCGGCGCTGCCACTGTGGCGTCAGGTGGTGGCGCCCGGGGCGGCGATCCACGTTCCAGAGCTGTGGACGGGTTACATCGCCCATTTCGATACGGATGCAGTGCTTTCACCCATCCCCGACGAAGGCGGCGAGGTGGCGCTGAGCAATCAGGTCAAACTTCGCTTCCTGCCGGCCCATTACCTCCACTCGTCGGCGGCGTTTTGCGTCTATGACCCGATCGCCCGGGTGCTGTTCTCCGGGGACATCGGCGCCGCCCTGCTGCCGGCGGGCGCCACCCGGGATATCTGGGTCCATGATTTTGCCGCCCACATCCAGCACATGGCGGGTTTCCATCGACGCTATCTCGGTTCCCGGGAAGCCCGCGACGCCTGGATCCAAAGTGTCATGCACCTGCCCATCGACATTCTGGTGCCGCAGCACGGTCTGGCCTTGCGGGGGCAGGACGTGATGCGTTTTCTCGACTGGCTCTCGGGCCTGTCCATCGCCAGCGGTCTGGACGCTTACCGCCGCGGGATCGCCTCCAGACCCTAAACGTCATCGTTCCGAACCCCAACCAAGGGAAAAACCATGGCCATGGCCGAACCGGAACGCATTGTCGAGTTGCTCCACGTCGTGGACGATGTTGCGGCCGAAAAAATTCGTACCATCAAACAGGTGACGGCCGCGACGCGGACGCTGGCGCTGAACGCGCTGGTGGAATCCAACCGGGCCGGCGAGGCGGGCCGCGGCTTCGCCGTGGTGGCCAACGAGGTCAAGACCATCTCGACCCGCATCACCGCCATTACCCATGAACTGGAAAGCGAACTGTCCCGGACCATCCGGGAGCTCACTCAATTGGGCGAAGCGATGGTGATGCACGTCCGGGGTGCCCGCCTCGGCGATCTGTCGCTCAATATGATCGAGATCATTGACCGGAACCTTTATGAACGGTCCTGCGATGTTCGCTGGTGGGCAACCGACTCGGCGATGGTCGACTGCCTCCATACCCCCGGCGACGCCACCGCCCGCCACGCCGGCGCGCGACTCGGGGTCATTCTCGATTCCTACACCGTCTATCTGGATCTTTGGGTCGCCGACGCCAAAGGCCGGGTCGTCGCCAACGGCCGTCCGAGCCGCTTCCCGCAGGCAATCGGTACCGATGTCAGCGATAGCCAATGGTTCCGCGAAGCCATGGCGACCAAGGACGGCACAGAATTCGCCGTTTCCGATATTTCGATTAACGAGACCCTGGACAACAGCCAGGTTGCGACCTATTCCACGGCAATCCGCGAGGGTGGCGAAACCAGCGGCCGGCCGCTGGGGGCGCTCGGTATCTTTTTTGACTGGCGGCCCCAGTCAACCACCGTGGTTACGACCGTGCGCCTGTCCGAGGAGGAAAAGAAGCGGTCGCGCTGCCTGCTGATCGACAGCACCGGACGTATCATTGCGTCATCGGACCAACAAGGGCTGCTGCGCGAGGTCTTTCACCTGGAAACCTCGGGCGCCACCATGGGCAACTACCTTGACGAAACCGGCAATCTGGTCGGCTTCGCACTCACCCCCGGTTACGAAACCTACCGCGGCCTTGGCTGGTACGGCGTCATCGTCCAGGAACCGGTGGCCTGACCCGGTTTCCTCCCCCGTTGCCGGGGGGTCGAAGGGGGCAAAGCCCTTTATGCGCCAGGATCGTGCCGGTGTCTTGGTTTTGCAGGGCTCTGCCCTGCACCCGCAAGGAATCTTGCCTCCTTGACCTCATTCACGTCATGGGTTCAAAGGGCCGACCGGCCCTTTGCGGGTGTGGGCAGAGCCCACAAAACTCTTCTTATTTGAATGATCTGTCGTTTCCTGGCGCCTATCGGGCACAGCCCCCTGGCGTCATTCTTTACGCTCGCTGGTATTCGGCGGGAATACGAGAAAGGAACACCGGCGACGGCTTTGGCGCCGGTCCGGCTTCTGCTGTATCATCAGGCCATGGCCCGCCGTCCCCTTCCCCGCTCCTGCCCCGACCCCGACCAGTTTGATCTGCTCGACCTGCCCGAGCCGACCGCCGTACTGCTGACCTATTCCGGGCGGACGGTTAATCTCGAGCGTCCCGATTTCAGCCGTTTCGAAATCGAGGATATCGCCCGGCCGCTGGCTTACCAGTGCCGGTTCGTGGGCAACACCCGGGCGTTCTACAGCGTTGCCCAGCACTGCGTGCTGGCGAGCGAACTGGCGCCCGCCGCCTTCGCCTTCGATGCCCTGATGCACGACAGCGAAGAGGCGTTCACCGGCGACTGGCCGACGCCCTGGAAGATTCGCATCGGCCGCGCCGCGATCCGGGACGCCATCGCCCCGCTGAAGGACGCGCTGGCCGAACGCTTCGGTTTCCGCTGCCCCGAACCCGAGGTGGTGAAGATCGCCGACCGACGCGCCCTGGCCACCGAACTCCGCGATCTGTGCGCGCCGCACCGGCTTAACTGGCGCGACCTGCCGGCCCCGGCCGAGACGACCATCGTGCCGCTCGGCCCCGACCAGGCCATGGCCCAATTCCTGGAACGCTACCAGGCGCTGACGGCAACCCGACCCCCGCCGCTTCACCGCCGGCGCTGACCCTGGCCACCCCCGGCACCGGCCGGTGATGCCCCCCGGCCGCCTGCCCCCCTGGGTCGATCAGAGCCGCCCGATATCGGTGGGATGCCAGACCACCCCGCGCGGGCGCCGCGTGCGTCGCGGCATGTCCTGGGAACCGTAAGTCGGCAACGGTTCCGCCCGAGGCGCCGCTGCCAACGAGGCGGCGTGCCGCGACTCGCCCGGCGTCATCCCGGCACAGGCTTCGGCAAACGCCTTGATCGCCGCCCTGGCCTCCACATCCCGAATACGCATGAAGTGCCTCGCCAGCACCAGCGCCTCACGGGACCGCAACGGACCGTCGCCGCCCTCCGCCGTGCCCAGAGCCGCAACGACTTCAGCCGCCGGTGCCGACGGCTCTCCGCTTCGCGGTCCGTCCAGGTCGGAAAACAGCGCCGCGACCGGAACATTCAGATGGCGCGCCAGCAGATAAAGCTTACTCGCGGAAATTCGATTGACCCCCCTTTCGTACTTTTGTAACTGTTGGAAGGTCAAACCGATGGCCGCGGCCAAGTCGCTTTGGCTCAGGCCAGCCAGCATTCGCAGTTCACGCAACTTCTCACCGACAAGAGCATCAATCTCGTTCGTGCCCTCGCCCTTTCCCCGCGTTCTCCGCTTCACGGAACACTTCCTTCATTTGGTCTGGCAATATTTGTTAACGGATTCTATTTCGTACCGTGCTGGTCGCCGTTGTCGACTGCCGAATGATTGCAACAGACGCAGCCCTGCCGTTCGCACAGATCAAAAGCAATCACCCCATCTGCCGGTGCCAGAAGCCGTTCCGCCGCTGACAGTCTGCTTGACCTGTGATCCCGCCACCAGCCGTCCGATAATGAAATTCCCCAGGGCAATACATTTCCCCGAATACCCGTTCCCTGAAGCCGGCCCGATGCCAACCCATGATGACGGATCCGTACTGGCTGATGTCGCCCGTGGCGATACGATTTAGTGACACGTCGGTTTCAATTGCACATCATCGGACCGCCGTCAAGATCGAACTAATGGTTTAAGATGTTTGTTGTAGTCACAAGACCTCCCGACCAGCCACTCCGGCCCCGCCCATTGTTGTCAATGACCATATTTTTCTTGCTGTTGTCACGGATTGTCACAATTTGTAACGATCGGCAACTCAATCGGAATCGCACTTACGGGATTATCGCGGAAAAGCGTCAACATTTCGGCTACAATACGCACGTCCCGACCGGGGATTGACCGAGGCCAGGCCCCGCCGGTCAGGCGGAGCGGCGTCCGCTCTTTCGCGCTAATGACGCATAACCCATCGATATCTTTCACGGGTGCGGTGAACCATGATCCCAGCTCTACTCGCAGGTATTCGGGTCCTTGACGTCAGCCAGTACTTTCCAGGACCTCTCGCCGCCCAGATTCTCTCCGATTTAGGCGCCTCGGTGATCAAGGTCGAGCCCCCCGCCGGCGATCCCATGCGCCGGTTCGGACCGCCCGACGCCGATGGCTGGGCCGCCGATTACAAACTGATCAACGCCGGCAAGCGCGTGGTGAGACTCGACCTGAAAGGCGAGGCCGGACAGGAACAGGTCGGGCGACTCCTGGCCCGCGCCGATGTGCTGATCGAAAGCTTCCGTCCCGGTACCCTCGAACGCCTGGGCCTGGGCCACGAGCGTCTGGCCCGGCTCAACCCCGGCCTCGTCCATGTCGCGCTTTCGGGCTGGGGTCAGGGCGGCCCATACCGGTTGCGCGCCGGCCACGACCTGACCTACGTGGCAGTGGGGGGCGGGCTGGCCGGTTCGGGGACCGCCGACGAGCCGGTGATGACCTGCCCGCCAATGGGCGACCATGCCGGGGCGCAGCAGACGGCGCTGGCGGCACTGGCCGGCCTGTTCGGGCGCAGCCGAAGCGGTCGCGGGGTCTATCTGGACGTGAGCCTGATGGAAACCGTGCTCGCCTGGCAATCGGTACCGTTGACCCTGGCCGCCCGCGGCACCCTGCCCGCCCGCGGCAGCAGCCTGCTGACCGGTGGCGCCGCCTGCTATCACCTCTACCGCACCGCCGACGGCCGATTCGTGGCCCTGGCGGCCTTGGAGCCCAAGTTCTGGGAAGCCTTTTGCCAGGCCGCCGACCGCTCGCCCTGGATCGGGCGCCAGGACGAGCCGATGCCCCAACAGGCACTGATCGGCGAACTGGCCGCCATGTTCGCCACCCGACCGGCGGCGCACTGGAGCGCGCTGCTCGACCCGGTGGACTGCTGTTTCGAGGTGGTGGTGCCGTTCGAGGACCTGCCCGACCATCCCCAGGTGGCGGCGCGCGGCCAGATCGTCCGCCACGACGGCCCGGAACCGCTGGTCGAGGCGCTGCTCGGCCTGCGCATCGACGGCGCCCCACCGGCCCGCCGCGTCCCCCTGGTCGAGGTCGACGCCGCAACCGCCGAGGCGCTCTGGGCGTAGCCCGACCGCCCGGGCAACGGCACCGATCCAGCCCGATCCGCCTCGAAGTTGCCGCAAAGCCCTGGTAAAGCATACAGTTGCAAGGTGCCGCGCAGAAAAACAGATTCGGCCCGGAGCATAATCCTGTTGAATGCCGGCACCGCCCGGACAATATGGTGGCGCAAGCGTTTTCCCCCTTTTTACCGAGGCAAGACCATGGACAAGCAACTCTACGGCCGGGTCGGTACCGTCGGCCAGACCTACCAGCAGGCCGCACTTGATGTGGGCCTGCGGCAGCACATGCTGCGCGTTTACAACTTCATGATGCTCGGGCTGGTCGTCACCGGTCTGGTGGCGTATTTCGTATCCACCGACCATCAGCTCATGATGACTCTGTTCGCGACGCCATTGAAGTGGGTCGTGATGCTCGCGCCCTTCGCCTTCATCCTGGTGCTGTCGTTCGGCATCCAGCGCCTGTCGGCGGGGACCGCCCAGTTGGTCTTCTGGGGTTTCTGCGCGACCATGGGCCTGTCGATGGCCACCATTTTTGTGGTGTTCAAGGGACCCAGCATCGCCCAGGTGTTCTTCATCACCTCCGGGATGTTTGCCGCGACCAGCCTGTGGGGTTACACCACCAAGCGTGACCTGTCGGGCTTTGGCTCGTTCCTGTTCATGGGGCTGATCGGCATCGTGATCGCCGGCTTTGTCAACGTCTTCGTCGGCTCCAGCGCCTTGCAGTTCGCCATCTCGGTGATCGGCGTCCTGGTGTTCACCGGCCTGACCGCCTACGATACCCAGAATATCAAGGAGATGTATGCCGAGAGCGCCGGCGTCGAGGCCAATCACAAGCTCGCCTTGATGGGTGCGCTGTCCCTGTACCTGAACTTCATCAACCTGTTCATGATGCTGCTGCAGCTGTTCGGTGACCGGGAATAAGCGTCGGCGAACAGTGACGGGGAAGCCTTGAGCAACACCAGGGGCCAAAAGGCCCCTGGGACCCCACTGGGGCCATAAGGCCCCAGACCCCGTTTTCCCTCAGCCCGATTCCAGCTCGGTATCCCAATAAAGAAAATCCCGCCAACTTTCATGAAGATAGTTTGGCGGGAAGAGTCGGCCGTTTTCCTGTAATTCATACGCCGTTGGCTGGAACGGCGGACTGAGCGGGATCATGCCGCATTGCCGCGGCAACCGGTTGCCCTTGGTCACGTTGCAGGCCGAGCAACAGGTGACCACGTTTTCCCAGGTGGTCCGCCCACCCTTTGACCGCGGAATCACATGGTCAAAGGTTAGTTCCGGCGTGGGAAAGTCCTGACCGCAGTACTGACAGGCGAAGCGGTCGCGCAAAAATACATTAAATCGGGTAAAGGCTGGTCGTCTGGTCGCTGGAATATATTCTTTGAGGGCGATGACGCTCGGCAGGCGCACCTCGAAGCGCGGCGACCTCACCACCCGGTCATAGTGTGAAACGATGTTCACCCGCTCGAGAAACACCGCCTTGATCGCTTCCTGCCACGACCACAGCGACAACGGGAAGTAACTGAGCGGACGAAAGTCCGCGTTCAGCACCAATGCCGGACAATGGTCGGGTGATGACACCAATAACCACTCCTGCCGTTAACCACTCCCGCCGTTCCGTCCGGTTCTCGATCCGATCCGCCACGACCGGTCAAAGACCCCGACCCGGCCCTTTCGTTCGCACCCCGATCAGGCTGCCAAGACCCTTGTACCAATAGCCTGTCCCGACCCCAGGCTCAACCGGCCAGCCCGGTTCCGGGGAAATCTTCACAGCTACGTCATACTCTGCGCAACCGCTGCCTGACTTCCCGCACGCGCAAAGGCATCGACCAGGAATCGGACGCCCTGTCTCAATCCTTCGCCGTCAATGCCGTGGCCAAGACCGTGCCGCCGTTCGGTACGCACCGCAACACCGGCGGCACGCAAACCCGCCTCGGCTGCGGCCATGGCCTGGAACGGCACCACCTCATCGGCGTCGCCGTGGACCAACAGCACCGGTGGCGCCGCGGTCATCTCGGCGGCCAGCACCTCGGGACCCAGCAACGCCCCGGAGTACCCAAGCACCGCGGCGCACGCCTGGGCGCGCCGAAACGCCAGGTGCAGCGCCACCATGGCTCCCTGGGAAAACCCGACCAGCGCCAGCTGGCGGTCGGTCAACGCCCGCTCTGTCAGCGCCCGGTCGATGAACGCGTCGAGAATCGGCGCCACCGCCCGCAACCGCGCCGCCATCAGCGCGGGATCACGGTCCGACAGGCTGAACCACTGGCGCCCGAATGGCGCCAAATCGCAGTCAAACGGGGCATCGGGCGCCAGAAATTCGGCGTGGGGCAACGCCCGCGCCCATTCCGACGCCAACCCGATCAGGTCGTTGCCGTCGGCGCCGACGCCGTGAAGCAAGACCACCAGTTGCCCCGGCGCACCGCCCGCCAGCGGCGGGCGGCTGGGACCGGAAATCTCGAGAAAGCCTGTCATGGCCTCTCATGTGCTCCCGCCGACCCCACTTGTCAACCGACCGCCGCGGTTCTGCCGGCCATCGGGACCTGCCCGGTTCACGACGCCTCGGCCAGATCGGCCAGCGCGTTCATGTCGCCGATCAGAACCCGGCTGCCCTCCTGGAGCGAGATGACCCCGCCGGTCTTGAGCTGGGTGAAGGTCCGGCTCACGGTTTCGGTGGTCAGGCCGAGAGAGTCGGCGATGTCGGCCCGACTCATGGGCAGGAATACCGGATTGTCGCGGTGACCGCGCCGGGCCGCCCGGTTCGACAGCATGACCAGAAACGACGCGATTTTCTCGCGCGCGGTCTTGCGGCCCAGCACCAGCATCTGTTCCCGAGCCAGCGCCAACTCGTTTGCGGTCAGGGTAAACAGCCGCCGCTGGAGCCGCGGCATCTCTTCGAACAAAACCTCAAGCCGTCGCCGGGGAAACCGGCAGAGCCAGGTGGGCACGACCGCCTCGGCCGTAAAGCCATGGGTCTCGCTAAACGCCAGCCCAAGAAAATCCCCCGCAAAGAGAAATCCGATAATCTGACGCCGGCCGTCGGGCAGCAACTTATACATCTTTGCCGTTCCGGTTGTCACATTGTAAAGGCTATCTGCGGGATCATCTTCGCCAAAGATGGTCTGCCCGGCCTCGACCGATTGGAGCTGGCTGATTTCGGCCAGCCGCCGCAGTTCCTCCGGTTCCAACGCCGCGCAGACCGCCAGCGTCCGAACCGGACATGACCCGCACGGTATCGCCCTGACATCGTTCGCGCCTTCGGGATCGTGTCCCGGCTCATGAGACGGCATGGCTTTCCCCGGCTTCCCGGCAATGGCGTACCGCCAATGATGATGGCCTCCCGCCACCGGAAGACCAGGGGGGCCTTGTCCCATCGGCGCCAGGTTATGATGAATCGTTGAAAGGGAAGGGTTTTGTGGGCTCTGCCCACACCCGCAAAGGACCGGTTGGCCCTTTGAACCCATGAGCTTTTGGCGGCCGGAGACGCCGGGCGCCGGTTGTATAAACAAACAAAAGGCTCCTCCCTCCCGGTCGGGAGGAAGGAGCCTTGTTGTCCCGGTACGGTCGAGACCCCGGCGGCGACTTAGCCGCGACGACGAACGATCAACTTCTTGATTTCCACGATCGCCGCGGCCGGGTTAAGGCCCTTGGGGCAGGTCTTGGTGCAGTTCATGATCTGGTGGCAGCGGTAGAGCTTGAACGGATCCTCGAGGGCGTCGAGACGTTCACCGGTCATCTCATCGCGGCTGTCGGCAAGCCAGCGATAGGCCTGAAGCAGGATCGCCGGACCCAGATACCGCTCGGGATTCCACCAGTAGCTGGGGCAACTGGTCGAACAGCAGAAGCACAGGATGCACTCGTAAAGGCCGTCAAGCTTGGCCCGATCCGCCGGCGACTGCAAACGTTCCTTTGGCGGGTTGGGCGACTGGGTCTGAAGCCAGGGCTTGATCGAGGCCAACTGGGCGTAAAGCAGGCTGAGATCCGGCACCAGATCCTTGACCACGGGCATGTGCGGCAAGGGGTAAATCTTGACGTCGCCCTTGATCTCCTCGATCGGCTTGGTGCACGAAAGCGTATTCAAGCCGTCGATGTTCATCGCGCACGAGCCGCAAATGCCCTCACGGCACGAGCGGCGGAAGGTCAGCGTGCTGTCGACCTCATTCTTGATGTAAATGAGCGCGTCCAGCACCATCGGGCCGAACTTGTCGAGATCGACCTCGTACTCGTCAAGCCTCGGATTCTGTTTGTCGTCGGGATTCCAGCGATAGATCTTGAACACGCGCTTGTTCATGGCATCGCGCGCATTCGATACCTTCTTGCCGGGCCGCACCACTGAATTGGCGGGCAGGGTGAATTCGACCATCTTTGTCCGTCCTCAACCTTTCGGGGGCCGTCGCCCGGCCCTGAATGACTGGCAACCAGCGTCGGGAACGCGCGTCAATAGACCCGTGCCTTCGGAGGAACGACCTGAACGTCGTTGGACAGGGTGTAGAGATGGACCGGCCGATCGCCAAGTGCCACTTCTCCCTTGTCCGAGACCGTAACGGTGCTGTGCTTCAACCAGTTCTGGTCATCGCGATTCGGGTAATCCTCGCGGGCCTGGGCGCCACGGCTTTCGGTCCGGTTGAAGGCCGAGGTCATGGTTGCCACGGCCTGATAGCTCAGATTGTCAAGCTCCAGCGCCTCGACCAGATCCGAGTTCCAGACCAGACTGCGATCGACCACCTTCACGTCCGACTTCCTGGCCCAGAACTGTTCCAGCAGTTTCACCCCTTCCTGGAGCACTTCACCGGTACGGAAGACCGCGCAGTTGTTCTGCATCACCCGCTGCATCTCGAGACGCAGGGCCGCCACCGGCACGCCGCCATTGGCATTGCGCAGGCGATCCAGCCGCTCCAGCGACCGGTCGGCCGCGTCCTTCGGCAGATCCTTTTGCGCGGCGCCCTTCTCGACAATCTCCGCCGCCCGGATGGCCGCCGAACGACCGAACACCACCAGATCCAACAGCGAATTCGAACCCAGCCGGTTCGCGCCGTGAACCGACACGCACGCCGCTTCGCCCACCGCCATCAGGCCGGGAACCACCGCATCGGGATTGTTGCCGGTGGCCTGGACCACCTCGGCCCGATAGTTGGTGGGTACGCCGCCCATGTTGTAATGGCAGGTCGGGATGACTGGAATCGGTTCCCGGGTGACATCGACGCCGGCGAACACCTTGGCGGTCTCGGCGATGCCGGGCAGCCGCTCGTGGATGATCTTGGGGTCGAGGTGTTCCAGATGCAGATGAATGTGGTCCTTGTGGGCGCCGACGCCGCGACCTTCGCGAATCTCGAGGGTCATCGAGCGGCTGACCACGTCCCGGGAGGCGAGGTCCTTGGCCGAAGGCGCATAACGCTCCATGAAGCGTTCGCCGTTGGCGTTGGTCAGATAGCCACCCTCGCCGCGCACACCCTCGGTGATCAGACAGCCGGCGCCGTAAATGCCCGTGGGGTGGAACTGCACGAACTCCATGTCCTGGAGTTGCAGCCCGGCCCGCAATGCCATGGCGTTGCCGTCGCCGGTGCAGGTGTGGGCCGACGTCGCCGAGAAGTAGGCGCGACCGTAGCCGCCGGTGGCCAGCACCACGATCTGGGCGCGGAACACATGGATGCTGCCGTCGTCCAGATTCCAGGCGACCACGCCGCGGCACACCCCCGCGGCGTCCATGATCAGGTCGAGCACGAAGAACTCGACGTAGAACTGGGCGTCGTAGCGCAGGGATTGCTGATAGAGGGTATGCAGCATGGCGTGGCCGGTGCGATCGGCCGCGGCGCAGGTACGGTAGGCAATGCCCTCGCCGAACCGCGTGGTCATGCCGCCAAAGGCCCGCTGATAGATTTTACCTTCGGCGGTCCGGCTGAACGGCAGGCCGTAGTGCTCGAGTTCGATGATCGCCTCGGGCGCGCTCCGACACATGTACTCGATGGCGTCCTGGTCGCCGAGCCAGTCCGACCCCTTGACGGTGTCGTACATGTGCCAGCGCCAGTCGTCCTCTCCCATGTTGCCGAGGGCCGCCGAGATGCCGCCCTGAGCCGCCACGGTGTGGCTGCGGGTCGGGAAGACCTTCGTAATGCATGCCGTCTTCAACCCGCGCTCGGCCATACCGAAGGTGGCGCGCAGACCGGCGCCACCGGCGCCGACGACGACGACATCGTATTTATGTTCGGTAATTGGATAGGCGTTCGCCATGATCTTTACCTCAGCCTCCCAGGGCAAGCTTCAGCACGGACAGGATGCAGATCACTGCACCCAGGACGCTCAGGAATTTGACGGCAATGATCGCCGTCAGCTTGGCGCATTTGGTGTGGATGTAATCCTCGAAGATGACTTCCATCCCGGCGGCGGCATGGTGGAAGGTTACCACCACCAGCAGGATCGCCAGCGTCGCCGACAGCGGTTGCTGCAACCATGACTTGACGGTCGCATAGTCGGCGCCGGCCAGGCTGGCCACCGAGAAGATGAACCACAAGGACAGCGGCGCAAGCGCAATCGACGTCATGCGCTGATGCCACCAGTGCTCGGTTCCGGTGTGGGAGGCACCGAGGCCGCGGGCGCGGGCAAGATCGGTGACCAGGGACGTCCCTTGTTTACTCGACATGGACACTACCTCACTTCGCGCTAGGCGATAAAACCGATGATCCAGGCCACGATGGTCAGGCCCACGGCCGCGAACACAACGGTCCAGCCGCTGCGGTCGATTCCTTCCTTGGTCAGACACCGCCCGGTGTCGAACGCCAGGTGACGGAGGCCGGTGCCAAGATGGTAAAAAATGCTGAAAGTCCAGCCGAGCAGGGCCAGCTTGCCGATCCAGGTGCCAAGAAGTCCTTGAATGACCGAAAAGTAATCGGGGCCGGCGGCAGCCGCGACCAGCCACCAGACCAGCAGCACCAGACCAATGGTCAGGGCAAACCCGGTGATACGATGGAGACCGGACATGATCATGCTCGGTTCCAGCTTGTAGACAGAAAGAAACGGCGAAAGCGGCCGACTGCTGCTGTTTGACATGGGGTTTTCCTCGAATTTCTGCCGCGAGCGCGGCCAGCACAGGCCCCGGCGTTGCCAGCGGGTGGCACCGGAGAGGAATCTCGTCGAACCGGCTTGACTTACCGCGGCGGCGGCACCGAAGTCAACGCCGCCTTGGTCCCCGCCGGTGTTACCCCAAAGGTTGAGGGCATTTGCCGCACCACCGAGCCCCGGGGCGGCCCCACGCCCGGGGGCCGGAACCGGGTGACGCGGGGCGACTCCGGGGGCGACTCCGCATCCCCCTGGCAGCCCGCCCCTTGGCAGCGGCGACCGGCCCACCCACATGACCCTGGCAAGGGCACGACCGGGAGACGACCTTGATGGCTGCGGAGACCCCCGCCTGTGACGCCGGCCGGACGGCGCCGGATTTTCTGCTGCCCGGAGTCGATGGGCGAAGCTGGTCGCTGGCCGAGGTCCGCGGCCGGCGCGGCACCCTGATCATGTTCCTGTGCAACCACTGCCCTTACGTCAAGGCGGTGGTCGGACGGCTGGTCGACGATGTTGCGGCACTTCGGGACCACGGGATCGGCGCGGCGGCGATCATGGCCAATGATACGGCAGCGTATCCCGAAGACGACTTCGAGGCCATGAAGCTGTTCGCCACCCGGCATCACTTTTCCTTTCCCTACCTGATCGATGAAAGTCAGGGGGTGGCCCGGGCTTACGGCGCGGTATGCACCCCGGACTTCTTCGGCTTCGACGCCGATCTGGGTCTGCGTTACCGCGGCCGGCTGGACAGCGGACGGCTGGAGCCGCCGCCGCCCGGGGCACCGCGCGAACTGCGAGCGGCGATGACGGCCATCGCCGACACCGGGCGGACGCCGGCCGTCCAGATGCCGAGCCTGGGCTGTTCCATCAAGTGGCGTAAATAGCCCAACCGTCGCCGCTTTTCCCGTCTCCTGGCGCGACGGCGGCCTTGACCGCTCCCGCTTCGGTCTGGTATCGGCTGTAACGTCACGGCTGCGAACGGCATGCCTCGCTCCGTTCGTCAGCGTGAAGACGGCATCAGCGAAAGACATCATGGCCGACATCTTTCAGGAAGTTGAGGAGGACCTTCGCCGCGACCGTTACGAGCGGCTGGCCAAGGCCTATGGCGGCCATGTGATCGCTGGCGTGCTGCTGCTGGTGGCGGGCACCGCCGGTTACGTTCTGTGGAAGGACCGGCACGAAGCCTCCCAACAGGCCGCGACCCTGCAACTGGCGCAGGCGGTGGATCAGGCCGGACTCTCCGGCCATGCTCCGGTCGCAGGCGGCGCCGGGGCACTGGACACCATCGCCTCCGGGGGTCCGTCGGGCGCAGCCGGACTGGCGCGCTTCTTCCAGGCGGGCTTGAAGGCCGGAAGCAATGATCGCGCCGCCGCGATCACCCTTTACGAGGGCCTGGCCGGCGACCCGTCGGTCGCCCCCCTTTATCAGCAACTCGCGACCCTGATGGCGGTGCAGCTTCAGATCAACGATGGCGATCCCGCGGCTCTGACCGCGCGGCTGGACCCGTTGGGCGCACAGACCAGCCCCTGGCGCTTTACCGCCCGGGAACTGCGGGCCCTGCTGGCCGCCCGGACCGGCGATACCGCAGGAGCCAGAACCCTGTTCCAACAGCTGGCGGACGACAACGGCGCCCCCGCCGGATTGCGGGTTCGGGCCGCTGAACTCGCCGCCTTTTACGGCAAGAGCTGATGACCCAACACCGCATCCCCCGGCGCTCACCCGTCCCGACCCTGACTGCCCCGGCCCGGACCACCCCGGCCCTGGCCGCCACCCTGATCAGCGCGCTGCTCGGCGGCTGCTCCTGGTTCGGCGACTCCGACAAGCCGCCGCTGCCCGGCCAGCGCATCTCGGTGCTCCAAATGGAGAGCAAACTCACGCCGGACCCGGCCCTGGCCGGAGACGCGGTGCTGGTTCCGGCGGCGGTGCGTAACGACAGCTGGCCCCAGGCCGGCGGCAGCCCCGACCATGCCATGGGTCACCTGGAACTGGGCGCCACGCCGCAGGAGGTCTGGCGTGGCAGCATCGGAGACGGCTCGGGCAGCCGGCTGCGGCTGCTGGACCGGCCGGTGGTCGCCGATGGCCGCATCTTCGCGTTGGATGCCTCGACCCAGGTCGGCGCCCTTGACGAGGCCACCGGCAAGCGGCTGTGGCAGGTTGACCTGACGCCGCCGGACACGCGCGGCAGTTCCTTCGGCGGCGGCGTCGCCGTGGGCGAGGGCCTGCTGTTCGCCGCAACCGGCTATGCCGAGCTGGTGGCCATGAACCCGGCCGACGGCGCCATCGTCTGGCGCAAGCACATTCCGTCACCGGCCCGGGGCGCACCCACCGTCATCAAGGGCCGGGTGTTCGCCCAGTCGCTTGACAATCAGACCTTTGCCTTTTCGGTCAAGGACGGCGAGCTTCTGTGGAGCCATACCGGCATTCTGGAGAGCGCCGGGCTGCTGGGCGCCGTCAGTCCCGCCGCCGATGCCGGCATCGTCGTCGTTCCCTATTCGTCGGGCGAGGTGTTCGCCCTGCGGCTCGATAACGGCCGTTCGGCGTGGCAGGACAACCTGACCGCGATCCGCCGGGCGGGCGCCCTGTCGGGCCTCTCGGACATCCGCGGACTGCCGGTGATCGACCATGGTCTGGTGCTGGCAGTCAGCCACAGCGGTCGCACCGTCGCCATCGACGAACGGACCGGCGCCCGGGTCTGGGACCAGGAAATCGGCGGTGTCGATACCCCGTGGCCCGCCGGCGACTTTGTGTTTGAACTGACCAACGACAACCAGCTCGTGGCGCTGATGCGTCGGGACGGGCGGATCCGCTGGGCCGCGCCGCTGACCCGCTACGAGGACGCCACCGACAAATCGACGGTGGTGGTCTGGAGCGGTCCGGTCCTGGCCGGCGACCGGCTGTGGCTGAGCGGCTCCACCGGCGAACTGATCGGCGTCTCGCCGGCCTCGGGAGAGATCGTCACCCGGATCACCCTGCCCGGCCCGGCCTTTCTGGCACCGGTGGTGGCCAACGGAACGCTTTACGTGCTGATCGACGACGGGACCGTGGTTGCGTACCGGTGACGGTCTTTGGTAACCGGGGGCCGGCGCCCCCGGCGCGCGCCGGGACCGGTGGTCCCGGACCCCGTCCCGGCTTTCAGGGGGCGGCATGATACCACGCCAGGAGTCTGATGCCGTGCCCTTCACCGTCGCCATCGTCGGGCGGCCTAATGTCGGCAAGTCGACCCTGTTCAACCGGTTGGTGGGTAAGAAGCTGGCGCTGGTGGATGACACCCCGGGGGTGACGCGCGACTGGCGCGCCGCCGCGGCCCGGGTGGGCGGCATCGACTTTGTCGCGGTCGACACCGCGGGCCTGGAGGAAGCGGACGGCGGCAGCCTGGAAGGGCGGATGCGCCGGCAGACCGAACGGGCCATCGAGCGGGCCAATGTGGTGCTGCTGGTGATCGACGCCCGCGCCGGCCTCACCCCCATGGACCGCCACTTTTCCCAATGGCTGCGCCGGGCCGGGACGCCGGTGGTGCTGGTGGCGAACAAGTGCGAGGGCCGGGCCGGGTTGCCGGGCCTGCTTGAAGCCTTTGAGCTGGGCCTGGGCGAACCGGTGGCCTTGTCGGCCGAACACGGCGAGGGCCTCGCCGATCTGGTGGAGGCATTAATACCGTTCCTGCCGCCGGAGGCGGCCGGGGACGACGAAGCCGGGCCGGAGGGAGTCGGGGTCGGGCCGTCGTCGCCATCACCGGCGCAACCGGTCGCCGGGGCCGGCCCGGGCAGCACCGGTCGCGAGGGAGCGGCCGAAGCCGCGGAGACCGGCACCGGCCGGCCGCTGGACCTCGCCATCGTCGGCCGGCCCAATGTCGGCAAATCGACCCTGCTCAACGCTCTGGTCGGAGAAGAGCGGGTCCTCACCGGCCCCGAGGCCGGGATGACCCGCGACGCCATCACGGTGGAATGGTGCTGGCGTGACACCCGGTTCCGGCTGGTCGACACCGCCGGCCTGAGACGTCGGGCACGGATCGACGACAAGCTTGAAAAGCTGGCGGTGGCGGATGCCCTGCGGGTGATCCGGCTGGCCCATGTGGTGGTGCTGGTGATGGACGCCGACGCCATCCTGGACCGCCAGGACCTGACCATCGCCCGGCTGGTGCTGGACGAAGGCCGCGCCTTGGTGATCGCGGTCAACAAGTGGGACGCCGTCGCCGACCGTGGCGCGGCCCTGGTCCAGTTGCGCGAGCGGCTGGAAGCCTCCCTGCCCCAGGCCCGCGGCGTGCCGACCGTCACCTTGTCGGCCCTGCGCCGTCAGGGGCTGGAGCCGTTGCTGGACGCCGTCCTGCGCATTTACGGCCTGTGGAACCGTCGGATCGGCACCGCCAAGATCAATCAGTGGCTGCAAGAGGCCACCGACCGCCATCCGCCACCGCTGGTCGAAGGCCGGCGGGTCAAGCTTCGCTATGGGACTCAGGTCAAGAGCCGGCCGCCGACCTTTGCCCTGTGGGTCAGCCGGCCCACCGAGTTGCCGGAGTCCTACAGTCGCTATCTGATCCAAAGCCTGCGCGACACCTTTGGCCTGCCCGGGGTACCGATCCGCTTGCTGCTGCGCAAGGGCAGGAATCCCTATGCCGAGTCCTGAGATCGGAGCGGCGGGCGAACCCGCACGGTCCGAACGCCCTGGCCCGAACGCCATGGTCCGAAGGACCTTGACGATTCGTGGATTTTCCCTAGATCCGAAGCTATCCCGGGTTCCCGGTGGGGCGCCAGGGAACGAGGTGGCGTCTTTTTTTGCCGAATAACTTCAGGCCATCATGACCACGACCAATTTCAAACCGGCATCAAGCGACGAGCTTGATTTCGGACGGGCCAAGATCACCCAAACCGATTTGGACCGGGTCCTTGAACTGCACGACGCCTTCCTGAAGCGGCGAATCGGCGGGGTGCGTGCCAATTTGAAGCTGCGCGACCTCTCCTATCTTGATCTCAACGGCCGGGACCTTTCAGAGGCTGACCTTAGCGGTTGCAAACTGTTCGGCTGCTCCTTGCGCGGCGCCAAGTTCAGCAACGCCAACCTGTTTGCCGCCGACCTGCGTTCGTCGGTGATGGAGCGGGCCGAGTTTCGCCGGGCCGACCTGCGCGGCGCCTGCCTGCGCGGCGCCCGGATGAACGACTCGATCTTCATCGAGGCCGACCTGCGCGGCGGCGTGATGCTGAGGCCGGGCAAGGACGGCGAACTCAAACAAATGCCCATGGGCGAAGGCGTCGGCGCCGAACTGGGTGCGGCCTCGGCCCAGCGCGCCGACATGAGCCGTGCCAAGATGAGCAACGCCTTTATTCTGCAAACCGACCTCACCGACGCGGTGCTGTGCAATGTCCGGTTCATCCGCGCTGACCTCAGCTACTCCAATCTGACAGGCGCCACCCTGGAGGGTGCCGACCTCACCGAGGCCAACCTCAGCGGCGCGGTACTGCAAGGTACGGTTCTGTCCAAGGCCTGCATGATGTACACCAATCTGACCGACGCCAATCTGATCGGGGCGATTCTGGACTCGGTGGATTTGTCCATGGCCGACCTGACCAATGCCAGCGTGGTCCAGCGACTCGGCGACCTCGAAGCCTCGTTGCGTGAGGTGGTCACCGCGCATATCGAATGGGTCGCGACCGCCGGCCACCAGGGCCGCCGCGCTGACCTTTCGAAACACGACCTGACCGGCGCGACACTCAGCGGATTGAAGCTTTCCGCGAGCAATCTCAGTTATTCGATTCTCAAAGGCGTCGATCTGTCGAAGATCTGTCTGGTGATGGCCGACCTGTCGTTTGCCGACTTGCGCGATGCCAATCTCTCGAATTCGGACCTGCGCGGCATTAATCTTTATCGGGCGACGCTGACCGGGGCACAACTGGTCGGTGCGCGGCTCGGGCCGGTTGAGATTTCCGGGACGACCAGCACCAATTGGCCCTCGAATCTTGAGAATGCCCGCCTGATCCGGGCCAATCTGACCGGAGCCGACCTGCGGGGCGTCCGTCTTGCCCGGGCCGATTTCAGCCACGCCGACCTGCGGGATGCCGACCTCAGGAAAGCGGTGTTGGAAGACGCCACCCTGACCAACGCCGACCTGCGCGGCGCCAAGCTCGAAGGCGCCAATCTGCGCGGCGTCATCGGCTACAGCGGCGAGTAAGTCCGCCGATTTCCCCGATTCGCCGGCGTCACGGCGGCATCGCCATTGATGGCACCCCCCACCCCGGAACGAGGGTAAAGCCTTGCCGCCTGCCCGCCCCGGTCGTTCCGCCCGGCACGGTCCCGACTCGGAAACCGTCCGATCTGTCCAAAAATGTTGTACACATCCCCGCGGTACCAGCCATATCTTGTGGATCGCCGACACTTGGCAATAATGCCACAGCGGCCGGTGAAAAGCCCGTAAAGCCATCATGAGGCCGGCGCCGCCCGATTTGCGTTTTGATAGTAACGGTCGGTGCGATAGATTAGCTGTGCTATGAGATCATTCCACTTCGTTCGTAGCAGGTAGGGAGAGACATTGACTATGAAGTTTTCCAGGTTGTCCGTAGCGGCACTCGGCCTGCTGGCCCTGTCTGCCTGTTCACAGCCGCCGGCGCCGCCGGCTTATGTGGAAGTTCCGTGGAAGGGAACGATCACCCCGGCAACCGCAGTTGCGCCGGTCTCGTTCACCATTCCGTTCCGGTCGGGAAGCGCCAAGCTGTCGCACGCCGACCTCAAGACCATTCGCGAAGCCGCAGACGCCTTCCAGAAGGGCGCCTCGACCGTGAAGGTCATCGGGTCGACCGATACCGTCGGTAAGGTGAAGGCCAACCAGAACCTGTCCGATCGTCGGGCCCATGCGGTCGCCCATGCCCTGATCGCGAACGGCGTGCCGGCCGGCGCCATCACTGCCGCCGGCGTTGGCGAGAGCCAGCTCGCCGTGCAGACCGGCAATAATGTCGCCGAGCAGGCCAATCGTCGGGTCGTGATCGAAGTCCAGTAAGTCGGTTGCGCAATCGGGTTACGGAAGCGATCCCGGCCGGGTCGCCCTTTGCGGGGCGGCCCGGCCGGTATCGTGATATTTTCGGCTTCGGGTCTTGACCGAAAAGCGAAGGTGCTTTTCCCGGGCCGGGAGACTACAGTCAATCGTGGCGTCCCGCCGTCGTGGGCCCCTTGCCGCCGGCACCGCGCGTTCGGTGTCGCCAAGCCCTGTGGATCCGGTCATGACCAGCACCCGCCCGTTCAAACGTGCACTTGATCTCCTGACCCGTTCGGGGTTGCGACCGACCCGGCAGCGAGTCGGTCTGGCGCGCCTGTTATTCGAGGGCTGCGACCGGCACGTCACCGCCGAGCAGTTGCACGCAGAGGCACTGGCAGATAGCCTTAAGGTCTCTCTGGCCACCGTTTATAATACATTACATCAGTTGACCGGCGCTGGCCTGTTGCGAGAGGTCGTGGTTGACGCCGGACGCTCGTATTTCGATACGAATGTCACCTTTCATCACCATTTTTACCACGAACCGTCGGGGTGGCTGGCGGACGTCCCCGGTAGCAAGGTCGTGGTCGAGGCCCTGCCCCAACCGCCGGCGGGAACCCGGGTCACGAGGGTCGATGTGATCATCCGTCTGGCCGATGCCCGGGAAGGTGCAGACCTGCCGGTGGGTAATGCCAGCCCCTCGCCGCCCGAAGGTCCGAAGATTTAGAATTATTCCAGATCGCTGGACCTTGGGGGTCCGGTGGTGCCATAAAGAGGCCAAGGTCGACGGTAAACGTCGGGCCGCGAGATGGCACGACAGCCCAGATACCCAATCCAACACCCAATCCAAGCCAACACGCAAAAAGGAGGGATCAGACCATGGCGTTAAAGGGAACCCGGACCGAGGACAACCTTAAGGCCGCCTTTGCCGGTGAGAGCCAGGCGAACCGCCGTTACCTCTATTTCGCTCAGAAGGCGGATGTTGAAGGCTACAACGACGTGGCTGCGGTGTTCCGTTCCACCGCCGAAGGCGAAACCGGTCACGCTCACGGCCACCTTGAGTATCTTGAAGAGACCGGTGACCCCGCCACCGGCGAGCCGATCGGGTCCACCGACCTGAATCTCAAGGCCGCCATCGCCGGCGAGACCCACGAGTACACCGATATGTATCCGGGCATGGCCCGGACCGCCCGCGACGAAGGCTTTGACGAAATCGCCGACTGGTTCGAGACCCTGGCCAAGGCCGAAAAATCCCACGCCGGGCGCTTCCAAAAGGCGCTGGACACCCTGGCGTAATCCGGCCCCGACGGACATCCCCCGGTCCGCGGAGTCCCCGGAGCCCGCGGGCCGGCTGGTGCTTTTTGCGATTTGCGGTCCGTTTCGTTATCAAGAATACCCGTTCAAGACCGCACATTATCACGCTCCCCTTTTGTCACCCCGCCCGGTGAGGACCCTATGCGTGAAGGCAGCCTGGACGCCCCGACCCGCCATCCCGTGAACTGGCAGAGTCCCGATTTTTACGACGAAGCCAGGCTCGACGCCGAATTGCGGCGCGTCTTCGACATCTGCCATGGTTGCCGCCGCTGCTTCAACTTATGTGATAGTTTCCCCCGATTGTTCACCCTGATCGACTCGACGCCGGGCGAAGAGTTGGCGGAGGTCCCGTCACCCGCCCTCAAAGCGGTGGTGGACGCCTGTACGTTGTGCGACCTGTGTTACATGACCAAGTGTCCCTACGTGCCGCCACACGAGTTCAACCTCGATTTCCCCCACCTGATGTTGCGCTACCGGGCGGTGGAGTTCCGCAAGGGGCTGGTGCCGCTGGCCGCCCGGGAATTGAACCGGACCGACCGCAACGGCCGTCTGGCCGGGTTGGCGGCACCCATCGCCAATTGGGCCACCGACCGGCGCAACGAATTGACCCGGCCCGTGATGGAAAAGGTTGTGGGCATTCACCGTGACGCCGCGGTGCCCCGGTTCCATGGCCGGACTTTCATGATGCGGGCCAAGGCCGAATCGGCCTTTGCCGACCGCGACGCCCCGGCCTACGGACGTCAGGCGGTGATCTTTGCCACCTGCTTTGCCAACTACAACAACCCGGCCATCGGCATGGCGGCACGGGCGGTGCTGGCGCGCAACGGCGTCGCCGTGACCGAAAGTTATCCGGGCTGCTGCGGCATGCCGCAACTGGAACAGGGCGACCTGGAGAAGGTTACGGCCAGCGCCGGCCGGATCGCGCGGGCGCTGGAGCCGTTGATCGACGCCGGGCACGACGTGGTGGCGCTGGTCCCGAGCTGCGCCTTGATGTTGAAGAGCGAGTGGCCGCTGATCGTCCCGAAAGACTCCCCCGACTATCCCCTGGTCGAGAAGCTGGCGGCCGCGACCTTCGATATCAGCGAGTATGTGGTGGACATTGCCCGTAAGGAAGGGCTCGCCCCCGGGCTTCAGCCGGTGGAGGGCGGCGTTACCCTTCACATCGCCTGCCACGCCCGCGCCCAGAACATGGGCCAGAAGGCCGCGGAGATGCTCCGCCGGATTCCCGGGCTGGACCTCAAGGTGATCGAACGCTGCTCCGGCCACGGCGGCGCATGGGGACTGACCCGGGAGCATTTCGAGACCGCGATCAAGGTCGGCGCCCCGGTCGCCCAGCAGGCGGCCCGCGCCGACAAGGGATGCGTCGCCTCCGAGTGTCCGCTCGCCGGCATGCACATCGTCCAGGGTATGGAACGGGTCGAGGGCGCCCGGGTGCCGGCCGAAGCCCTGCATCCGATCCAGATTCTGGCTCGCGCCTACGGCCTCGAAGCAACCGGCGGCTAGCGCGATCGGTTGCGGACGGCGGGGCGCATCCGAAACACAGCCGCCACGAGTAGAAGGACCGGGAGGACAACGACCATGACCGCCGCATCCGCCAGACGCCAGATCACCCGCGCCGACATCCTCGACCTTGCCGGGTACGCCGCCGTCCGGGCCGAAAAGCGTCGTGCCCTGGTCGCCATCAAGGCCGTCCGGCGGCTGGCGGTGGGACCGGTGGCGACCTTTTATTTCGAGAGCTACGACACCATGTGGATGCAGATCCACGAGATGCTGCGCATCGAGCGCGGCGGCGAGACCCAGATCGCCGACGAGCTGGCGGCCTACAATCCGCTGGTGCCCAACGGCCGGGAGTTGGTGGCGACGGTGATGTTTGAGATCGACGATCCCGAACGCCGCAACGCGATCCTGAGCGCGCTTGGCGGCGTTGAAAGCACCATGAGCCTCCGCTTCGGCACCGAGCAGGTGACAGGCCGCCCCGAATCGGACCTGGCCCGCACCAACGCCCAGGGGAAAACCTCCTCGGTCCACTTTATCCATTTCCCGTTCACGCCGGCCCAGATCGAAGCCTTCAGGACCCCCGAACAGCAGGTCATCGTCGGCATCGGCCATCCCCACTATGGCCATATGGCCATCATGCCCGAGACCGTGCGCGCCGCGCTGGCGACCGACTTTGACTAGGCGCCCGCCATCGGATCCCGGCAGCCGCCGAAGAGGGTTGGGGGGGGCTGCGGCGCTGCCCTGGCTGTTGCTGGTGTGTCTGCTCCCGCTGCTGGCGGCGTGCCCGGCCCTCGCCGGTCCGGCGGAGCACCTGCCGGCCAGCGGGACCGCGGTGGTCAAGGCGGTGATGTCGGGCGACACCGTGATTCTTGGCGACGGCCGGGTGTTGCGGCTGTCGGGAATTCAGGCGCCGCGAATCGTCCAGAGCCGCGCCCGCGCCCACACCTGGCCCCTGGCCGCCGAGGCCAGGGCGGCATTGGCGCAGCTGGTCCAGGGCCGGACCGTCACCCTCTATGTTCCGGGGGCCCGCCAGGATCGCCACGACCGCCTGCTGGCGCAACTGGTTCGCGACGACGGCCTGTGGCTTCAGGGCGAAATGCTGGGCCGGGGCTGGGTCCGGGCCTATGCCGCGCCCGACCTCAAGGACCTGGGGGCCGAAATGTACGGGCTGGAACAGGCCGCCCGCGCCGCCCGGCGCGGCATCTGGGACAACCGGTTCTATGCCATCCGCGACCCGAACGGCCTTGGCCACGACCTCGACAGCTTCCAATTGGTGGAGGGTCGGGTGTTGAGCGTCAGCTTCGGCAAGGGTCAGATTTATCTGAACTTCGGCCAGAACTGGCGCACCGATTTCTCGGTCCGGGTTCCCCGCCACGGCGTCAGGTCGTTCCGGCAGGTCCATGGCGACCCCCACCTGCTCCAGGGCCGGCTGGTCCGGGTGCGCGGCTGGCTCTATCGCCACAGCGGTCCCGAAATCGAGATCGCCTTTCCCGAGCAGGTGGAAGTGCTCGAGGACCCGGCCAAGCCCTGACCGGGTCGCCGGGTTGCGGCAGGTCATTGAGGGAAAAAGTGATTTTGTGGGCTCTGCCCACACCCGCAAAGGGCCGGTCGGCCCTTTGAACCCATGACTTTTGAAGGTCAGGGCGGCGAGCCTTTCTGGGGTGCGGGGCAGGAGCCCCCTTTACCGCAACCGGTCCTGGACGATCACGCCGTACCAGCCCAGGCCCCGATAGGTCTCGTAGCCGGGGGTCCGGGCGTAGCCGACGATGCGGCCCCGGTCATCCACATAGTTGCCCATGGCACCGCCGTCGCCCGCCAGCCGGATGGTCTCGCGCAACACCCCCTGGCGATCCGAGGCGGCGATGACCCGGCCCTGGCTGTCGATCAGCAGGGACCGGGTCCGCTGGCGTTCCTCCGGGGTGAGGCGGACGCGGTCCACCACCGCATTGGACTGGGGTTCCCAGTCGAAAAAGATGCCGAGCGCACCCAGCGGCCGGCCCCCGACCTCGCCCCCCTCGCGGATCGCCGTGGAGTAGGTTGCAACCATCGCGCCGTCCAGGGCCTCGTTGACCGAAATATCCGCCACCGCAAAGGCGGTTCCATCCCGGGTGGCCATGGCATCGCGGAACCACTGGCTGCCGCTGGCGTTGGTGCCGATGGCCCGCGGGTAGCGGTCGGGCCGGCCGCAGGCCACCACCACCCCCTGGGCATCGGCCACCCACAGGTCAAGATAGACCGTGTAGGAGTTGAGAATCACCCCCAGCCGCTTGCAGGCGAAGCGAGCTGCGGCCGGGTCGTCCCGGCGGACCAGACAGTTGACCACCGCCGAATCGGTGGCCCACCACCGGACGTCGCAAGACCGCTCGTAAAGGTTGCGATCTATGATCTCGATCATGTTGAGCGCGAGATCACCCAGGCGGGCGCCGCGGACATGCATCACCATCGCCTCGCCCAACCGCGACAATTCCTCGATATTGGTCGACAGCTCCGCTTCCAGCTCCTGGGTTATCCGCGAGATGCGGACCGAAATGCTCTTAACCTCGTTGGCCACCACCGCGAAACCGCGCCCGGCGGCGCCGGCCCGGTTGGCTTCCACCAGCGCGTTCAAAGCCAGGATGCGGCTTGCTGCCGTAACCTGCTTGATGGTACTGATCTTGTCGGTGGCGATGTCCGAGACCACCCGCAGCAGGTCGACAATCCGCTCTGGCTCGGCCATCGCCGACATCCTCTTGCAATTATAAATTGGGCAGAACCGACCAACCCGCCACCTTAAGGCGGCGATGGTGCTCAATCGCCTGCATTCTAATTGCCGATAATTTTTCGCAAAATCAACACAAAACTTGATGCCGCGAATTTCCGGCCGGGCCACCGGCACACGGCCGGTGTGCACCCGGGGCGGTCGCCGGCGCACGAAGACGCTGGTTATTTCCCGGATGTCTGCTATGGTTACGCCCGTTGGGTGCCAGAGCCGCGACGCTTCCGGGCGTCGCGTTTGTTTTGCGACCGTGCTCCCGGCCCCCGGACTCTGTCGTAAAGGATTTCGATTGCTCCATCCCCCCTCCCCGACTTTCGCCGATCTTGGATTGACCCCGGCGCTGCTCAAGGCGCTTGACGGCTGCGGCTATACCGCGCCGACTCCGGTCCAGACGCAGGCGATTCCGGCCGCCCTGGCCGGACGCGACATGATCGCCTCGGCCAACACCGGTACCGGCAAGACCGCGGCCTTCGTGCTGCCGGCGCTTCAGCGGTTGGCGGTGACTCCCCGCGCCGCCGGCAGCTTCGGCCCGCGCGTGCTGATCCTGTCGCCGACCCGCGAACTGGCCGCCCAGAGTCTCGAAGCCGTGCGCCGCTATTCCAAGTTCTGCCGGGTCAATACCGGGGTGATCGTGGGCGGGGTGCCCTATCGCGAACAGCGGCAACTGCTGGAACGGCGCGCCGACGTGGTGGTGGCCACCCCGGGCCGGCTGTTGGATCATCTGGACCGGTCGTGGCTGGATCTCCGGGGCATCGAATTGCTGATCCTGGACGAGGCCGACCGCATGCTTGACCTCGGCTTCGTCGAGCCGGTGGAACGGATCGCCGCCGCCTGCCCGGCCGGACGCCAGACCCTGCTGTTCACCGCCACCGTCGATGCCGCCATGGTCCGGCTGGCGGCCCGGTTGCTCAACGACCCCCTGCGGGTGGACGTGGCCGGCGGCAGCGTCGCCCATGCCGCCATCGACCAGCGGCTGTTGCGCGCCGACAACCTCGACCACAAGCATCGGTTGCTGGCCCATCTCGCCGGCAGCGAAGAGGTCAGCAAGGCCATCGTGTTCGCCGCAACCAAGCGCGACGCCGACCGGCTGGCCGGCGACCTGGAGCAGAGCGGTCATGCCGCTGCCGCGCTTCACGGCGACATGAGCCAGCCCCAGCGCAACCGCACTCTTGAGGCGCTCCGCCGCGGCCGCATCCGGTTGCTGGTGGCCACCGACGTGGCGGCGCGCGGACTTGATGTCGCGGACATCAGCCACGTCATCAACTTTGACCTGCCGCGGGTGGCCGAAGACTACGTTCACCGCATCGGCCGCACCGGCCGGGCCGGCGCCACCGGCATCGCCTACTCGTTCTATACCGGCAAGGAACTCAGTCAGGTGCGTGCCATCGAGCGGTTTCTTGGCCGTCCGCTGCCGCCGCACACCATCCCCGGCCTGGAGCCGGCACCGGTGCGCCGCCCGGCGCCCGCGGCGGCGCGCAGCGGTCCCAAACCGCCGGTGCGGAGTAAGGGCGGCGAGGCACCCTTGAAGCGGCGCCATGCTTGACGAGATCGGGCGGCGCCGGACCTTTGCCATCATCGCCCATCCCGACGCCGGCAAGACCACTCTCACCGAAAAGTTGCTGCTGTTCGGCGGCGCCATCCAGATGGCGGGAGCGGTCAAGGCCCGGGGCGAGCAGCGCCGGGCACGGTCCGACTGGATGAAGGTGGAGCGCGAGCGCGGCATTTCCGTAACCGCCTCGGTGATGACCTTCGAGTATCTCGGCCGGACCTTTAACCTGCTGGACACGCCGGGCCACGAGGACTTTTCCGAGGACACCTATCGCACCCTGACCGCCGTGGACAGCGCGGTGATGGTGATCGACGGCGCCAAGGGCATCGAGGCCCAGACCCTCAAGCTGTTCGAGGTCTGCCGGCTGCGCGACGTGCCGATCATGACCTTCATCAACAAGATGGACCGGGAGGCGCGCGACCCCTTCGAGCTGATCGGCGAGATCGAGGAGGCGCTGGCCCTTGACGTCACCCCGGCAAGCTGGCCCATCGGCATGGGGCGCGACTTTCTCGGCTGTTACGATCTGCTCGGCGACCGGCTGCTGCTGATGGACCGCAGCCAGGGCGACGTGGTGGATGCCGGCATCGAATGCCGCGGCCTCGACGATCCCCGGCTCGACACCCTGCTGCCGGCTCCGGCCCTGGCCCGGCTGCGGGAAGAGGTGGAGATGGCCCGCGGTCTGATGCCGGCCTTCGATCTCGACTCGTACCGCGCCGGCCATCTCACGCCGGTCTTCTTCGGCAGCGCCATCAACAATTTCGGGGTGCGGGAACTGCTCCAGGGGCTGGCCAGCCACGCGCCGCCGCCCCGGCCGCAACCGGCCTGCGGCCGGCTGGTGGTGCCGACCGAGGAGCGGGTGAGCGGCTTCGTGTTCAAGGTCCAGGCCAATATGGACCCCAACCACCGCGACCGCATCGCGTTCCTGCGCCTGTGTTCGGGCCACTTCCGCCGCGGCGTCAAGCTGCGTCACAGCCGCTCGGGCAAGCTGCTGGCCGTCAACAACGCGGTGCTGTTCATGGCCCGCGACCGGGAACTGGCGGAGGACGCCTGGCCCGGGGACATCATCGGCATCCCCAACCATGGCAGCCTGCGCATCGGCGACACCCTGGTCGAGGGCAACGAGGAACTGCGCTATACCGGCGTCCCCAGCTTCGCGCCCGAACTGCTCCAGCGCGTGCGGCTGGACGACCCCATGCGGGTCAAGCACCTGCGCAAGGCGCTGGACCATTTCGCCGAGGAAGGCGCGAGCCAGGTGTTCAAGCCGCTGAGCGGGGCCGACTGGGTGGTCGGGGTGGTCGGCGCCTTGCAGTTCGAGGTGCTGGCGGCCCGGATCGAGGCCGAATACGGACTCTCGGCCCGCTTCGAGCCGGCCGCGGTGGACGCCGCCCGTTGGGTCGAGTGCGACGATCCGCTGGTCCTGAAACGCATGGTCGACGCCAACCGCTCGGCCTTCGCCGAAGATCATGACGGCGCCCTGGTGTTCCTGGCCCGCAACGCCTGGCACCTCAACCGCACCCAGGAGGATTTTCCGGCGGTACGGTTTCTGAAAACCCGGGAGCAGAATCGTAAGGTTGAGGTTCTGGGGCTGTAGGTATCCGGGATGGCGCTCAGCCATGACGGATCGTTGAACGGAAGGGTTTTGTGGGCTCTGCCCACACCCGCAAAGGGCCGGTCGGCCCTTTGAACCCGTGGCGTCAAGAGGTCAAGGAGGCGAGCCTCCTTGCGGGTGCAGGGCAGAGCCCTGCAAAATCAAGACAGGGCGACTTCATTCGGGCTTTGGACAATGAGCGCGATCCCACCGCTGGAAGATCGACGACTTGTCTTGCAGGCAACCTGCGATGCGGGCAGGACGCAGAAAGAGCGCAATCGGCGCGGCCAGTTCGCCACGCCAACGGCGCTGGCAACGGAGATGCTCGAACAGGCCCGCGCCTTGCTGCCGCCGGATGTTCCGGTACGTTTCCTTGATCCGGCCATCGGCACCGGCGCGTTCTACTCGGCGCTGCTGCGCACGTTCCCAAAGGAACGGATTGCCGGGGCGGCGGGCTTCGAGATCGATCCGCATTACGGCGAACCGGCCCGCGGGCTATGGCAAGGCCACCCACTCAAGCTGACACTGGGCGATTTCACGACGGCGGAAGCGCCCAGGCCCGCCGGTCGGTTCAATCTCATCATCTGCAATCCGCCCTATGTCCGGCATCACCACCTGGACAATGCCGACAAGGCGCGGCTACAGGCGGCAACCGCCGAGGCCTGCGGCGTGAAGGTCGGAGGTCTTGCCGGTCTCTACTGCTATTTCCTCGCGCTTTCCCATGCCTGGCTGGCGGATGACGGCATCGCCGGGTGGCTGATTCCGAGCGAGTTCATGGACGTGAACTATGGCGTTGCGGCGAAGCGCTATCTGCTGAACCACGTCGAACTGTTGCAAATACAACGTTTCGATCCAAACGATGTGCAATTCGGCGACGCGCTGGTGTCGTCGGCGGTGGTGTGGTTTCGCAAACGGCGGCCTATGGCTGGGCACCAGATCGAATTCACCTATGGCGGCACGCTCGCCAATCCGGCCCGGCGGCTCCCGGTCGCGGCCGGCGCCCTGCAAACCGAGGCGAAGTGGACGCGCTTTCCCGAATCCCCGGTGCGGGAGACCTCCACGGGCCTGAGACTGGCGGACTTCTTCAAGATTCAGCGCGGCATCGCCACGGGCGACAACACCTTTTTTATCAGGAGCACGCAACAACTCGCGGCGCACGGCCTGCCGCGGGAGCTGTTCAAGCCGATCCTGCCGGGGCCGCGCCATCTCCCGACGGACGAGGTCGAGGCCGATCAGGACGGCATTCCGAAACTCGAGCGGCGATTATTCATACTGGATTGCCGCCTGCCCGAAGGTGAGATCAAACAGCGTTACCCGTCCTTGTGGGCCTATCTGCAAACCGGCAAGCCGTCCGTATCCGAGCGCTATCTCTGCCGCTTCCGGTCGCCGTGGTACGCGCAGGAGAACCGTCCGCCCGCCCCATTCGTCTGCACCTACATGGGTCGTGGCGACGTGAAAAGCGGTCGTCCCTTCCGCTTTATCCTGAACCATTCGCTCGCAACGACAGCGAATGTCTATCTCATGCTCTACCCCAAGCCGCCGCTGGCCCTTGCGCTCGAAGACAATCCCAAGCTCAAACGAAAGGTGTGGGAGTTCCTGAACGCGATCAAGCCGGAAACCCTGCTCGGTGAGGGTCGGGTCTATGGCGGCGGCCTCTACAAGATGGAGCCGAAGGAGCTGGCGAACGTCGGCGCGGAAGCCATAGCCGCGCTGCTCCCCAAGGCTTGCATGCGACCCGAGATTGCAGGGGTTAAGTTAGCGGTTTCCAAAGGCCGCCGGCCTTTGGTGGGGTCGTAGGGGCAAAGCCCCTACAAAACGCCTTCGGCGACCAGGGCGTTGCTGGACCCAACCTTTGGCCGGCGGCCTTTGGAAACCGGGGCTTTTACCGTGCAATTTTCGCTGACGCGGCCCACTAATGCGCCTCGGCCCAGTTGGCTCCGACCCGCGCCTCGGCCACCAGCGGCACCCCCAGGTGAGCCGCGTCCTCCATCACCGTCCGCACCACGCGGGCGGTGGTCTCGACCTCCACCTCTGGCACTTCGAGCAACAGTTCGTCGTGAACCTGGAGCAACAGGCGGGCAGTCAGGCGTTCGGCCGCCAGTGCCGCGGGCAGGCGGATCATGGCGCGCTTCATGATGTCGGCGGCGGTCCCCTGGATCGGGGCGTTGATCGCCTGGCGTTCGGCAAAGCTGCGCCGGGCCGGGCTCCGGTCGTTGATGCCCTGGACGTGACATTTGCGGCCGAACAGGGTGCGGACGAAGCCATTGGCGCGGCAGAACGCCTTGGTCGCCTCCATCCAGTCGCGCAACTCGTGGAAGCGGTCGAGATAGTCCTTGATGAACACCGTGGCCTCGCCGGTGCCGATGCCGAGCTGCCGGCCCAACCCGTAGCCGCTGATGCCGTAGATGATGCCGAAATTGATCGCCTTGGCCTTGCGCCGCAGCTCCGGGGTCATCGCGGCCAGCGGCACCCCGAACACCTGGGACGCGGTGAGGGCATGGATGTCCTGGCCGTCCCGGAACGCCTGCCTGAGCGCCTCGATGCCGGCGATTTCCGCCACCAGCCGCAACTCGATCTGGGAATAGTCCACCGAAAGCAGCCTGCCGCCGGGCGGGGCGACAAAGGCGGTCCGGATCCTGCGGCCTTCTTCGGTCCTGATCGGGATGTTCTGGAGATTGGGGTCGGTGGAGGACAGCCGGCCGGTGCTGGTGGCGGCCAGCGCGAACGAGGTATGGACGCGCCCGGTGCGGGGATCGATCTGTTCCTGAAGCGCGTCGGTGTAGGTGCTCTTGAGCTTCGCCAGTTGACGCCAGTCGAGCACCCGCTGGGCGATCTCGCTGCCCTGCTCGGCCAGCGGCTCCAGGGTGGCGCTGTCGGTGGAGCGGGTCCCGGACTTGCCCTTGCGCCCGCCCTCCAGCCCCATTTCACCGTAAAGCACCTCGGCCAGTTGCCGGGGCGAGCCGACATTGAAGGAATGCCCGGCCAGCCGGTGAATCTCCCCCTCCAGCTCGAACAACCGGCCGGCGAAGTCCCGCGACAGGGCCGAGAGCACCGCCCGGTCGACGGCGACCCCGACCTGCTCCATCGCCGCCACCACCGGCACCAGCGGCCGCTCCAGGGTCTCGTAAACCGTGACCAGCCGTTCCTCGACCAGTCTCGGCTTCAGCACCCGGTACAGGCGCAAGGTAATGTCGGCGTCCTCGGCGGCGTACCGGCAGGCCCGATCCAACGGCACCCGGTCGAACGTCACCTGAGCCTTGCCGGTTCCGGCCACCTGGGCAAAGGTGATGGTGGTGTAACCCAGGTGCCGCTCCGCCAGTTCGTCCATGCCGTGACCGTGGGCGCCGCCGTCCAGCACGTAGCTGATCAGCATGGTATCGTCCCACGGGGTCACCGCCAGACCGAACTGACCCAGCACCTGGACATCGAACTTCAGGTTCTGGCCGACCTTGAGCACACCGGGGTCTTCCAGCAACGGCTTCAGCAGCGCCAGCGCCGACTCGCGATCAAGTTGGAGCGGCCGGGCGGCTCCGAAGTCGAAGCCTTCGGCGTGGCCGTCCGGCGCCTGGTGGCCAAGCGGAATGTAACAGGCGTCCCCCGGCGCCACCGCCAGCGACACCCCGACCAGGGTGGTGGTGCTGGGCGTAAGCGAGGTGGTCTCGGTGTCGACCGCCATCACCCCCGCTTCGCGCGCCCGGGCGACCCAGGCCGTCAAGGTTTGCAGGTCCTGCACCAGCTCGTACCGCACCACGGCGGGCGCCGCCGGGGCCGGGTGGTCGGGGGACCGGGGCTCGGCCGCGACCGGAGCCGGGACCGCCACCGCCGGCGCCCCCGGCACCACCACGCTGCCGCTGCGGTGCAGGAATTCCGACTCGATGCGGGTCACCACACTCTGAAAACCCTGCTCGCGCAGGAAGGCGAACAGGGTTTCCGGGTTCGGACGGTGCGCCCGCAACTGCTCCAGCGGTACCGGCACCGGGGCGTCGGCGGCCAGCAGGACCAGCCGCCGGGACAGCCGGGCCTGATCGGCGAAGTCAATCAGGGACTGGCGCCGCTTGGGCTGCCTGATTTCTCCGGCCCGGGCCAGCAGGGTTTCAAGGTCGCCGTACTCGGTGATCAACTGCGCCGCGGTCTTGATGCCGATGCCGGGCACCCCCGGCACATTGTCGGTGCTGTCGCCGGCCAGCGCCTGGACATCCACCACCTGCCCGGGCGGCACCCCGAACTTCTCGGCGACCTCGGCGGGACCGATGGTCCGATACTTGAGCGGGTCAAGCATCCGCACCCCGGGACCCACCAGTTGCATCAGGTCCTTGTCCGAGGACACGATGGTCACGTCCCGACCCGCGGCCCGGGCCAGCCGGGCATAGGCGGCGATCAGGTCGTCGGCCTCGAAGCCCTCCAGCTCGATGGCCGGGACGTTAAAGGCCCGGGTCGCCTCCCGCACCAGCGCGAATTGCGGCACCAGTTCCGGCGGCGGCGCCTCGCGGTTGGCCTTGTAGGCCGGATAGATGTCGTTGCGGAAATTAACCCGATGGGCGTCGAAGATCACCGCCACCGCCTCGGCCCGGGCCTCGGCCAGCAGCCGAATCAGCATGTTGGTAAAGCCAAGAACCGCATTGACCGGGGTGCCATCGGCCCGGGTCAGCGGCGGCAGGGCATGGAAGGCCCGGAAGATGAAGCCCGAACCGTCCACCAGATACAGCGCCTCGGGCGATGGCGGAGCCGCCTCGGGCGATGGCGGAGCCGCCTCGGGCGATGGCGGGGGCACGGGAGCGGGAGCGGGAGACGGGGGAGCGGGAGCGGGAGACGGGGGAGCGGGGTCGGTCATGGACGCAGCATCGCGCAAGTGGGGTTCGATGTCGAGATCGTGCCGGGGTGTCCTGCGGCTCTCGATGCGCCCACGGTTCTCAATGCGACCGCCCCACCAGCAATTCTCATTGGCCGGTTTGGCCAATTTTTTCAGGGTGGGCGGGCGTTGAGGTCGGCATGGTTATCGCTCGGTATCTTCTCCATGCCGAACAAGGTCTGGCAGTTCGAGCGTCCCCGGCCCGCCGCCAACACCTCCCGATGCGCAAGAAACGACGGGCTTTGCATGAAAAAGCATCGAGAACGCCGCCATCCCGATGTCCGCCATCGTGTAGGTACAGTCCGTGCTGCGGCGACGATCCGTCAGGCCGGCGCAGACCCCTTTCAGTTCCGTCAGCAGGTTTTCCAGTGTTTTCATGCCGCCGTCGAACCACAAGCCGATTCCCGGACGCAAGTCCTGTCTCAGCCCCAGGTCAACGGGTCGCACCCCAGTAACCGCAAATGCGACTCAGCCGCATTGAGAACCGCTGCCTTACCGCATCCGGTCTTGCCGGCAAGGGCGGAATCGTGTACCCGTCGGTCATCGGCGGCGAACACGCCTTCGATAGGGTGTCAACCAAAAACCGGCAAACATCTGCTACGGTCTGTTTGCATGATAATGGTCAGCCGCGCCCAGTTCGACCGCTTTGAGCGCAACGCGGAACTCGCGTTTCTCGCCAGGCTTGGCGGCTATCTGTCGGCGCGACACCCGGCCTTTCTGCCGCGCTTCGCGCCGCCGGTGCAGGCGCAGATCGTGGCCATGATGGTGGCGCGCGCCCGGCGGGCCGGCGCCACCTGGCAATCGACGATTGCGTTGTTCTGCGACCTGATGGAGGCGGTGGCCCCGAATTTCCACCGTGACCCGGAGCTGGCCGCGACCATCGGCAGCCCCGACCCCGAGTCCGACCCCCGGATCAGATCGCTGGCCGACCGTGTTGACGCCCGGGTCTGGGCGCAGGCGGAGCGCAACCGCAGCGACCTTGATCTCTATGTGCCGCCCGAGCTTGACCATGCCCCGGTGGCGGAGCGGATCGCCGCGGCTTTGCCGGTGATCCTGTGGGACCGGGTGCCGGCGGCGGCTGCCGGCCGCCTTGCCACCCGCGCCACCGAACTGGCCCGGCGGCTGGGTTTCGAGTCGCTGGAAGACGCACCCCTGGCGGTCGCAGCTTGGCGCACGCTTTACGCCGGCGCCGGCGACAGCGATGCACGCCGGTCCTGGGCCGCAGACATTATCGACCTTGGCGTTCCGGCCCGCCAACGGCTCGCCGCCTTGCGCCTGCGCATCATGATCGACCACCGGCGGCGGGCCTGAACATGGTGGACTGGTCTGATCTGGCGTCGTTTGGACAGGGGGTGGCCGAAGGCATCGGCAGCGCCGCCGCCGGAACCGTGAAGGGTGTCGCGGCACTGGCCAAGGCCGGAGAATCACTGGCCACGGATCCCGCTGCCCGGGACGCCGCCTACGCCAAGGCCAAGGATGCGGTCACGGCCGCCACCGCCTTCGGAGAGGACGCCCTGGCCGATCCCGCAGGAACCGCCGCCGCCGTCTATCGCAACGCCCAGAACGCCGTCGGCGCCGCCTATACCGCCGCCGACCGGTTCGCCCAGACCGCGACGCCCGAGCAGTGGGGACAGGTGGTCGGCCAGGGCACCTTTTATGCCGGAACCGCGGTGGTCGGCGGCGAGGCTGCGGACGCCGCCGGGATCGGGGAAGCCGCCGGCGGCGCCGGGGCCGCCGACGAGGCGGTGGTGGCGGCCGATGGAGCCGCGGTCGCGGTGGATGAGGGCGCTGCCGCGGTGGGCGACGCGGCAGCCGCGGCAAAGGCCACCGATGCCGGCGCCCGCGCGGACGCCATTCCCTGCTCGGCACCGTCCGCGGTCGCTTCCTGTCCGCTGGCGGCGGCAAATCCGGGGCTCGGTCCAGATGTTGCGGCAGAGAGTGGATTCAGTACCGTCGCCAGAGTAGCGGAACTTAAAGATGCAATTCCGCCCGCGCAGCAGGGGCGAATTACCATGGCGGTTGGTCTCGCCGAAGATGCCAACGGAGCACAACAGGTTTTAGTCGGCACCAGCGAACCGATGGGTTATCTTCGTCCTGGCGTTACGCTCAATCCCGGAGAAATTCTTGCACGTGGCCAAGGCCACGCCGAGGAAAATATCGTAAATTTAGCTCAGCAGAATGGCCTGAACCTTCTTGAAGTTGGCGCCACGCGCCCAATTTATCCCTCCTGCGCTTCTCTAATTGAGAGCGCAGGAGCAACTCCCGTAACCCCATTGAAGGTGCCCTGATGGAGACTCTCCTGCGTCTCGATTCGATATCAACGAATTTAGTTAGATCCTTTCGGCAGGCGAATGACTATCAACGACGACAGGCGGCATTGGCAACATGTTTGATTGCCATTGCACGAACGGGATTACAAGGAAATGAGGTGGATATTGCCATTAGCCTGCTTCGCCGTGGAGGAAATGACCAATCCGATGTGCGGCGCAGGCTCGACTCCTTAACCGCACAACTCGACGAGCATTACTTCAAGCTCAGCGAGGACGCCGGGACCACGACACCAGAAGCCTTATTCGTATTCCGAAAGGCGAGAGCGGCAGCGGCACTGGCATTCGCCCTCACGCCGGACTCCGGCCAGCTTCACGAAGCTTTATACGAAGCGATTATTGCATCGACTGACCAAGCGGATGCGATGCGAGCAGCGGACGAGGCTCTGCGGGCAGAATGATGCGAATGGCAGTTGCGCCGGAACGTGTCAATGACTTTGAGACCGCAACCAATTTACGCCCGGCAGCAGCCGGCTGCTTCAGGTCACTTGATGATCTTGATTCCTAACCGGCTCCCAGGCGCCGCCTGACATCAATCCGGCGCCGCCCGGCCCCCCTCTCACGACACCACCCCCCAGACCAACGCCGCCACCACGACCAACAGCAGCACCAGCCGCACCCCCTGCATCACCAGTTCCCGGCGCGGCATCCGGTTATCGTTGGCCGGACGCGGTCGTCGCGGCGGTCGGGACGCAAACGCCGGCAGACGAACGGCACGGTTGCCCGCGCCGTTCGTTCCGATCTGCGATGGGAAATGATCAGCCACGCATCGCCAGCGGCACGTAGGGCCGCCGCTTTGCGCCGGTATAGAGCTGCCGCGGACGCCCGATCTTTTGCTGGGGATCCTCGATCATCTCCTTCCACTGGGAAATCCAGCCGACGGTCCGGGCCAGCGCGAACAGCACCGTGAACATCGAGGTCGGGAAGCCGATCGCCTTGAGAATGATGCCCGAATAGAAGTCGACGTTCGGATACAGCTTGCGCTCGACAAAGTAGTCGTCTTCGAGGGCAATCCGCTCCAGTTCCAGCGCGATGTCGAGCAACGGATCGTTCTTGATCCCCAGCTCGCCCAACACCTCATGGCAGCTCCGGCGCATGACCTGAGCGCGCGGATCGTAGTTCTTGTAGACGCGATGGCCGAAGCCCATCAGCCGGAACGGATCGTTCTTGTCCTTGGCCCGCTTGATGCACTCCGGAATGCGGTCCTTGTTCCCGATCTCCTGCAACATGTTGAGCACCGCCTCGTTGGCGCCGCCATGCGCCGGTCCCCACAGGGACGCGATACCCGCGGCGATGCAGGCAAACGGATTGGCACCCGAGGAGCCCGCCAGCCGCACCGTCGAGGTCGAAGCGTTCTGCTCGTGGTCGGCATGGAGGATGAACAGACGGTCCATCGCCCGCGCCACCACCGGGTTGACGTGGTACGGCTCGCTCGGCACGGCAAAAGTCATGCTGAGGAAGTTCTCGGCAAACCGAAGATCGTTGCGCGGATAGACGAAAGGCTGGCCGACCGAATACTTGTACGCCATCGCGGCGATGGTCGGCATCTTGGCGATCAGCCGGTGCGAGGCGATCAGACGCTGGTGCGGGTCGGTGATGTCGAGGGAGTCGCCATAGAACGCGGCCAGCGCCCCGGTGATCCCGCACAGGATCGACATCGGGTGGGCATCGCGCCGGAAACCGCGATAGAACAGGGTCAGTTGTTCGTGAACCATCGAGTGGTGGGTGATCACCTGCTCGAACGCATACTTCTCCGCCCGATTCGGCAGGTCCCCATTCAGCAGCAGGTAGCAGACTTCCATGAAGTCGCTCTGTTCGGCCAGTTCGTCGATGGAATACCCGCGGTGAAGTAGAACGCCCTCGTCACCATCAATGAAAGTGATCTTGGACTCGCAGCTTCCGGTCGAAGTAAACCCCGGGTCGAACGTGAAACAGTCGGTATCGGCATAGAGCTTGCGAACGTCGATCACGTCCGGGCCGATGGTCCCCTTGAGCACCGGAAGCTTGAAGGACTTGCCGGTGCGGTTATCGGTCAGCGTGAAGCTATTGTCGGCAGGCTTGCCCTCGGGTGCCGCCTTCGAGTCTGCTTGGCTCATTCAGCAAATCCTTTTTCGGTACAGTGGCTTTGGGAACGGGTGGGAATTGGGGAGGATTTCGGCGCCTGACGGTTTGCGATTTCGACGGCCAGTATAAGGCGCCCGGCGGCCAGCCGCAACCTGCCGGCCTTACACCAACTCCGGCGCTCCGGCACGTCGCAGTCTTGCCAACGCCTCGTCTTTGCCTAACAATTCGGCAACCTCGAAGATCGGCGGGGACACAGTACTGCCGGTCAGCGCCGCGCGCAAGGGTTGCGCCAGTTGCCCGAGCGTGCAGGGCTGCTCCTCCGCGAGGCGCCGCATGGCCGCCTCAATGGCCTCGGCGCGCCAGTCGCCCATCGCCGCCAACCGCCCGGCGACCAGCGCCAGCCGTTGCCGCGCCGCAGCCTCCGCCAGCACCGCCGCGGCCTTGGCCTCCAGCGTCAGCGGACCGGTGGCCACGTAGAACCGGGCGGCGGCCGCCAGTTCCACCGTGGTTCTGGCCCGGGCCTTCAGCCCCGGCATCGCCCGGGCCAACAGCGCCCGCCGGTCAGACGTGAGACCCGCGCCCAGCATCGCCTCCAGCCGCGGCGCGATGATCCCGACCAGCCGGTCGTCATCGGCCTGACGCAGGTAATGGCCGTTCAGGTTGTCGAGTTTGGCGAAGTCGAAGCGCGCCGCCGAACGGCCGATACCCTCAAGGCCAAACCACTCGGTGGCCTGGACATCGGAAATGATCTCGTCGTCGCCGTGGCCCCAGCCCAGCCGCAGCAGGTAATTGCGCAACGCCTCGGGCAGATAACCCAGGTCGCGGTAGGCTTCGACGCCGAGCGCGCCATGGCGCTTGGAAAGTTTGGCCCCGTCGGCACCGTGGATCAGCGGGATATGGGCAAAGACCGGCGGCTCCCACCCCATCGCCTTGTAGATCTGCGCCTGCCGGAAGGCGTTGGTCAGGTGATCGTCGCCGCGAATGACGTGGGTCACGCCCATGTCGTGGTCGTCCACCACCACCGAGAGCATATAGGTCGGTGTGCCGTCGGCCCGCAGCAGCACCATGTCGTCCAACTGGTCATTCCGAACCCGCACCTCGCCCTGGACGCGGTCCTGGAGTACCGTCTCGCCATCCCGGGGCGCCCGCAACCGCACCACCGGCGCCACCCCCGGAGGCGCCTCGGCGGCCGGGCGGTCGCGCCAGCGGCCATCATAGCGCGTAGGCTGACCCGCGGCCTTCTGGCGCTCGCGCAATTCGGTCAGTTCCTCGGGGCTGCAATAGCAATGGTAAGCCTGGCCCGCGGCACGCATGGCCTCGGCAACTTCGGCATGGCGCCGGCGGCGCTCGAACTGAGAGACCACCTCGCCGTCCCAGAGCAGGCCCAGCCACGACAGCCCGTCGAGAATCGCCGCCACCGCGGCCTCGGTCGAGCGTTGCCGGTCGGTATCCTCGATCCGCAACAGAAAGCGTCCACCCGAATGGCGGGCAAACAGCCAGTTGAACAGCGCCGTGCGCGCCCCGCCGATATGCAGGAAGCCGGTGGGCGACGGGGCAAAACGGGTGACGACGGTCATCAAGGCAACGGAGCGATCTCGGGTGGCGGGTTCGATAACGATACTCTAGGCACGGCTCCCTAATGAAACGTTACCACGGCTTCGGAAGCCGCAAGGCCGCGAACCAGAGGGCACCGTACCGGCTCGTCCCGCCAGGACATGGCGGGCAAGCGGCGTCGTTGTAACATCCGCAGCCCGGCCTCGCCAACAAACACGGCAACCACACCGCGGGGGATGGAAATTGCCGCTGGAATGCGACGGAACCCGATTGCGCGGTCTTTCGACGCGCCAACGTCACCCGCTTTACGCTGCCCTGGGACCATTCCGCATACCCTGGTATGATTTTGGACAAGCCCATCCCGGCCGGTCCGGGCACAGGCGCGGGACCCACGGGCAGTAGCGGCGGGTGGGATGACCGGGCGTTCCTTCGAAGAAGACACAGGCAAGACCGGTACCGCCACTGCATACGGTGTCGCGGGCGGCCTGCTCGCGGAGCTGGGCGAGCGGTTGGCGGCGGAGCGCGAGCGGTGGGAATTGTGGCTGCCCGTGGGGCTGGGTTTTGGCGTCGCCTTGTATTTTTGGCTGCCGGTGGAGCCGGCGCCGGAACTGGGGGCTGAGGTTTCGGGGGCTTTGGTGCTGGCGGCGCTGGTGGCGCGGCGGCGGCCGGGGTGGGTGGCGGCGCTCGTCGTGTTGCTTACCGGCGCGCTGGGGTTCACCGCGGCGCAGTTTCGCACCTGGAGCCAGACCGCGCCGATGCTCCACCATGAGTTGGGCATCGTCACGCTGACCGGCCGGACCATCACCACCGAGTCCATGCCCGATGGGGTACGGCTGACCCTTTCGGACGTCACCATCGACCGGCTGGCGCCCGAGGCCACCCCCGATCAGGTGCGGATCGGGCTCAAGGGCCGGTTCGCGGCGCCACCTCCGGGCGCCATGATCCGGGTGCGGGCGCTGCTGCATCCCTCGTCGCCCCCGGCCGAGCCCGGCGCCTACGACTTCGAGCGCCAGGCGTTCTTCGACGGCAACGGCGCGGTCGGTTCGGCGCTTGACACGCCGGAGGTGATCGAAGGGCCGCCGCCTTCCCGGTGGCGCTGGCTGATGCTGCGGATGGAAGACCTGCGGGCGTGGTTGGCCCGACGCTGCCTCGAGGTCCTGCCCGACCGCGCCACCGCCACGGTCACGGAGGCACTGCTCAACGGCGAGCAGACCGCGATCCCCCAGAACGTGATGAACGACTACCGCTATTCGGGCCTCGCTCATCTTCTGTCGATTTCCGGGCTGCATATCGCGCTGGTGGCGGGTCTGGTGTATTTTCTGGTGCGGGCGCTGCTGGCGCTGATCGAGCCGGTGGCGCTACGCTGTCCGATCAAGAAGTGGGCGGCGCTGACCGGCCTCATCGCCGCCTTCGCCTATCTGGCACTGGTCGGTCCGGCGGCGCCGACCCTGCGCTCGGTGCTGACCACCGGCACCGTGATGATCGCGATCATGACCGACCGCAACCCGATCAGCATGCGCCTGCTGATGATTTCCGCGGTGGTGATCATGGCCTATACCCCCGAGCAGATGCTGGGGCCGAGTTTCCAGATGTCCTTTGCCGCGGTGGCGGCGCTGATCGCCACCTACGAGGTGGCAACCCCGTGGCTGACCCGCTGGCGCACCGATACCGGGGCACTGGGTCAGGCCGCGCTCTATCTGGCGGGCAGCATGCTGACCTCGGCGGTGGCGACTTTGGCCACCCTGCCCTTCTCGCTCTACCACTTCCAGCAGATGGCGCTTTATGGGGTGCTGTCGAACATGGTCGCGGTGCCCCTGACCACCTTCTGGGTGATGCCCTGGGCGCTGGCGGTCTACCTGCTGGCGCCGTTCGGGCTGGAAGCCTGGGCACTGGTCCCCATGGGCTGGGGGGTGGCGGCGTGCAACTGGCTGGCCCACGTCACCGCCGCCCTGCCCGGCTCGGTGCTGTGGGTTCCGGCCATGCCGGTGGCCGGTCTGGCCGCCATCGTGCTGGGCGGCCTGTGGCTGCTGCTGTGGCTTGGGTCCTGGCGGCTGTGGGGAATCGCCCCGATTGTGCTCGGCTTCGCCGGCGTCCTGGCGGCGCCCCATCCGGATTTGCTGGTATCCGGGGATGGCACGGTAATGGCGGTCCGCACCGCCGATGGCGGCCTCAGCTTCCCCGACGCCACCGCCGCCACCCGGCTGGTCGGGCAGACCTGGCTGCACCGCGACGGAACCAACCAGGCCGCGGAACCGTGGCCGCTCACCGGGCACAGTGCCGACGACCGGCTGAGCTGCGACGAGCTGGGTTGCCTTTATCGGGCCGGGGGCCTGACCGTGGCGCTGGTCCGCGACAGCCTCGCCCTTGACGAGGACTGCGACACCGTCGATCTGGTGGTGGCCGGCGAGCCGATCCGCCATTGTCCGGGACCGGTGGTGATCGACCTGTGGGCCTTGCGCCGCAACGGCGCCCACGCCCTCTGGCTCTCCGACGGCCGGGCGGTCCTTCGCTCGGTGGGCACCGAACGCGGCATCCGTCCCTGGACCGGTCCCGGACCCGGGCGGGCGGCGGGTGACGCCTTGGAGAGATGAAAGACTCTCACCAGGGCTCCGCCCTTGACCCGCCAAAGGCCGGGGGCCTTTGGACACCCGGACTTTACATCCAGTTCAGCCGGCGCAGGACCAGGATGATTCCGGCGGTAATCACCACCATGACCACCGCCACGATATAAAACGCATCGGGATTTTGGGTCCCCGGCACGCCGCCGACATTCATGCCGAGGATGCCCGCAATCAGGCTGGGCGGTAACAACAGCGCCGCGAGTGCGGTCAGCCGGTTGGTGGTCCGGGCAATCCGTTCCGAGAGCAGGGACGACAGGTCTTCGTGAAGGATAATCGCCCGGTCACGGATCGAATCGAGATACTCGATGAAACGCAGCACCTTATCGATGACCTCACGCAACCGCACCTTGTCGCGCTCGCTGAGCCAGCTACACTCTTCGCGCTGGAGCCGGTAGAGCGCGTCGCGCTGGGGCGCGAGGTAGCGGCGCAGGTGAATCGACCGCCGCCGCAGGTCGCTCAAGGCGTGGCGGACCGCGCTGTCGGCGGTGGTCAGCACCACCTCCTCCAGCCGGTCGATCTCGTCGTCCATGGCGTCCAGCACCGGCTCCAGGTCCTTGACCACCTTGTCGGCGATCTGAACCAGCAGGTCGCCGGGCCGTTGCGGACCCTTGCCCAGGGCATTGGCGTTGCGGATGTCGCGCAGCGCGCCGAGGGCATGATCCCGGTCGCGCAACGATACCACCCGCTGGCCGTCGATCCAAACATGAACCGGCACCAGATCGACGCTGCCGCTGCCGCCCTGGCCGGCCCCGCCGCCGGCGCCGGACTCCCGGCCGATGCCGCGCAGCACGATCAGCAGGCCGTCACCCACCGCCTCGACCCGCGGCCGGGATTCGTCGGCCAGCAGAGCCTCGCCGATCACCGGGTCGATGCCGCTGGCCTGGGTGATCCAGCGGGCGGTGTCCGGGTGTTCGCGCTCCAGATGAATCCACAGCACCCCGTCTTCGGGCCGCCAGCTCAACACCTCGTCCCAGCTCTTGTGGATGGCACCGCCCCGTCCGTCCAGGACACAGGCAAAGCGCAGGCCGGGTTCCATCCCGGGTTCTGGAACGCTGACGACAGCCATGACGGCATTCTCCGATGATCGGCATCTTGCCCGGTCCGTTTTTCCGGACCACCCGGCAATGCCCCGATCCTATCCCCCGGACCCGCCGCCGGGAATACCGTTGTCCCAGGCGCCGGCGGCGCCGGGGTTCAGCCCCATAGGCCCCAGGTTACGATGAGTCTTTGAAGTGAAGGGGTTTTTGTGGGCTCTGCCCACACCCGCAAAGGGCCGGTCGGCCCTTTGAACCCATGACGTCATGAGGTCAAGGAGGCTGGCCTCCTTGCGGGTGCAAGGCAGAGCCCTGCAAAGTCAAGACAATAGTGATATCCTGTGGGGTTCAGCCCGGCGGGGTCTCGGGTACCAGCCACGCCACCCGGACGCCGCCGGCCCCGGTCCCAAGCTCCCGCTGCAACCAGGGCAACAGTTCGGCCAGCATCAGGTCCAACTGCCAGGGCGGATTGACCAGCAGCAGGCCGCAGCCGCCAAGCCGTCCCCGGTCCTCGGGCGACAGGGTCAGTTCGACGGCCAGCACCCGCGGGATGCCAAGGGCGATCACCGCCTCGTGCAGCCGCCACACCCAGGCCTGTTCCTTGATCGGATACCACAGGGCGTAGATGCCGGTGGCCCAGCGGCGATGACCGATGGCCAGTCCGGCCACCAGCCGCGCCGCCTCATCCCCGTCCTCATAGGGCGGGTCGATCAGGACCAGCCCCCGCCGTTCCCGGGGTGGCAAATGGGCCTTGAGCCCGAGATAGCCGTCCTGATGATGGACCGCGACCTGGGCATCATCGGCGAATTCGCGCCTGAGAACCGCGGCATCCTCGGGATGGGCCTCGGCCAGCACCAACCGGTCTCCCGGTCGCATCAGCGCCCGGGCCAGCCGCGGCGAGCCGGGATACCAGCGCAGCCCACCGCCCGCCGGCCCGGTCCCCGGATCATTCAACGCCGCCACCGCCGCCAGATAACCGGCCAGCCCGGGCGGCGGCCGGTGACCGGCAACCGCCGCCAGCACCCGGACGATCCCGCCAGCCGATTCCCCGGTCCGCACCGCCGGCGCCGAGGTCAGGTCGTAGCGACCCAGGCCGGCATGGCTGTCGAACACAAAGAACGGCGCCGGCCTCGCCGCCAGCCGCTCCAGAATCAGGACCAGCACCGCGTGCTTGACCACATCGGCAAAGTTACCGGCATGGTAGATGTGACGGTAATTCATTGTCAGCCCAGCGGCTTTCCGCTTTGACCCGGCCACCGGCGCCGGCCGGGGCTCCTTGTACGCCGGAACCATACGCCATCCCGGAGCCATCGGGACAGCGGCGCCGGATACCGGACGCCTTGCGCGAGGCGCGGAAACCGGCAAAACGGCGGAAACGGCCGCAGGTCGCCGCTACTTCCGCTCCTCAGGACGGACCATCACCCGGGGGAAGCGCACGGTAAAGGCGGTTCCGCGGCCGGCGGTACTGGTCACCGTGATCTCGCCGCCCAACTGCTGGCGAATCAGGTTGTAGACGATGTTCAGGCCCAGGCCGCTGCCGCCGCCGCTGCGGTTGGTGGTGAAGAACGGGTCGAAAATCTTCGGCAGCACCGCCTCGGGAATGCCCTTGCCGTCGTCTTCGAACACCAGTTGAACCAGATTGCGTTCGGGCAGAGTCACGGTAATGCCAAGCCGGCCAGCCTGCCCCGGCTCGAAGGCGTGAGTCAGGGAATTCATCACGAAATTGGTCAGGACCTGGGCCAGCGCCCCGGGGAAGCCCTGGACCTCGATGCCGTCGGGACAGTCGATGGCCACGGTCAGCGCCGAACGTTTGAGCCGCGGCCCCAGGCTCATCATCACTTCGTCGATGTATTCCCGCAGATTGAACCAGCGGCAATCATCGGCGGCCTGATCCACCGCCACCTGTTTGAAACTCTTGATCAGTTCCGCGGCGCGCTGGGAATTGGCCAGCAGCAGGTCCGAGCTTTCCAGCACGAGACCGAGGAAGCGCGCCAGATCCGACCGGCGCAGGGTGCCGGCGTTCATGGTTTCGGAAAGGCGCCGGCTTTCTTCGGCCAGAAGAGAGGCCGAGGTCAGGCTGATGCCGAGCGGGGTGTTGATCTCGTGGGCGATCCCGGCCACCAGGCCACCGAGAGAGGCCATCTTTTCCGACTGAACCAGGGTCCGCTGGGCCGAGCGGAGGTCCGCCAGCGCCGCCTCGGCCCGCTCCTTGGCCGCCCGCAGCTCCGCCTCGGCGCCGCGCCGCGCCGTCACCTCATAGTGCCAGACCATGTAGCTCGGCTGCCCGTCGATCTCGATGGGCTGGATCTCCAGGATGCTCCACCACGTCGAGCCATCGGAACGGCGGCGCTCCACTTCGTAGCCGGAGACCACCTCTCCCCGCTCCAGGCGGTTCCTGAGGGTGTCGAAGTCGGCGGGATTGACGAACGAGTCCCGTAGCGGCATCCCGCCGTTCGTCTCCTGGTCGCCGAGACCCAGGATTTCCCGGCACTTGGGATTGGCGTAGAGCCGGCGGTGGTCTTTGGCGTCGATGATCGAGAAGCCGATCGGGCTGGTTTCCAGCACCGTCCGCCAGCGCCGTTCGTGGGCTTCCAGTTGGATTTCGATCTGCCGCTTGGCCTGGGCGTTGTCCTTCAGCACCGCCACCATCCGCGCGATCGCCCCGATTTCGTCGGGAAAACCGGTGCCGGGAATCGGCCGGTGCAGGTCGCCCGCGGTGATCGCGGCAATCTCCCCGGCCAGTTGGCGGATCGGCTGCCGGATGCTGCGGGCGATAATCAGGCTGACGCCCAGGGTGATCATGAAGAAGGACAGGCCGAGCAACGCCACCGTCCGGTCCACCGATGACAGCACCTCATCGAATCGCCGCTGGGCGCCCAGTTGACGCAGCCGCTCGCCGGCCGCCTGACGGTCGATGATGTCGGACAGCCGCGCCTGAACCCCGTCCACGTCATGGGCAAGCCCCATGGCCAGTTGGGACGCCTCCCGGTCCAGCCGATCGAGCGCCTGCCAGAAGGCGCCGATCCGGTCGGCCAACCGTGCCACCGCCGCCTGTTCCGCAGGGTCGCGCACCGCCTCGCGTCTGGCCGCCACCGTCACCGCCAAAGACGCCAGACCCTGCCGCGCCCGGCCCAGTCCGCCCCGGTCGCCGGTAAAGTAAAAAGCGTTGACCGCAGCCATGACGCCCGCAAAGGGCTTGCCGGCGCCGACCGTCACCGTCCCGAGAACGCCGGCATCGGCATTGATTTCGGCGGCCAGACCGAGAATGCGGTCCTGATAGAAGGCCCGCAAACCGCTGTCGACACCGCGCGCGGCGTCGACCCCGGCAAACCACTGCCGGGCAACCTCGGCAAGCCCGCCCAACACCTCGGCCGTCACCGGCCCGGCGCTCCGCTCATCGCCCAGCTTGTCCAGAAACGCGCGCCGTGCTCCGCCGATCTCGTCCCCCGCCTGATCGTTCCGGGCCTCGAGAGAACCGTGGATCAGCCCCCGCAGATGGCCGGCGTCACTTCTGATCCCGTCCAGCCATCGCTGAGAGTCGGCGATGCGCTGCACCTCGACCCACTGCTGCTCCAGCACCCGGCTGTCATACCAGATCACCAGTTCCAGAGTCGCGAAGATCAGGACATTGAGCCCGACCAGCAACGACATGCGCCAGCCCACCGGGATGTGCCGGATGCTCCAGCGCGAACGTCCCGATGGGCAGAAGCCCGAGGCACCACTGTCGCCGGCACCAAACGCCGGCAACGGTGGCAGCGGCTCGGGGGGTGGGCGGCTCACGGCACCGACTCCCCGCCGCACCACCGCCAACCGCTCCCTTCCCCCGTCCCACTGCCCGCCGACCGCTGCACCACGCCCCAGTCCTTAAGCTCGATCGACCCGTCCCGGTCAGACTGACCATACCACGAGCGACCGGGCAGCCGACAATATGTTCAGCGGGGTTGCAACGCCGGCCCGTTTCCGGGCCGGCAGCGGTCAGGCCCCGGCCGCCGTCGGAATGCCCTTGGTCTTGAGCAACTCGGCAAGTTCTCCGGTCTGGTACATCTCTTTTACGATGTCGCAACCGCCGACAAATTCGCCCTTGACATAAAGCTGGGGCAGAGTCGGCCAGTTGCTGAACTCCTTGATGCCGTCCCGCAGGCCCGGATCAATCAGGATGTCAAAGCTTTTGTACTTTACATCAAGATGCCCCAGCACCTGGACCACCGCGGCGGAAAACCCGCATTGCGGAAAGACCGGCGAGCCCTTCATGTAAAGCACCACATCATTTTCGCTGATGTCCCGGCGAATACGGTCGGCGACGGCGGGTTCCATGTCTCTCAAGCCCTCCTGGTTCAGTTGTCGGCGGGAATCGTGGTGCGCAACGCCAGGGCGTGCAACTGCTCGCCCATCCGCCCGCGTAACGCCTGGTAGACCATCTGGTGCTGTTGAACCCGGCTGCGCCCCTGGAACGTCCGCGACTCCACATGGGCGGCGTAGTGGTCGCCGTCCCCCCGCAGGTCCTCAATCCGCACCACCGCATCGGGAATCGCTTCCGTGATCAGCCGCTCGATCTCGCCCGGGTTCATCGCCATGATCTTGCCTGCTCCGTCTTTCTGATTCGCTTTTACCGGCTGTGACCGGTGCTCTTTATTCTTCCCCATTATTCCGTCACGGCCCCGGCCGGTCCGGGCAGTCACGGCCTTCGGCGATCCCCGGATGCCGCCACAGCCCCGACCTCCGCCGGCGACGACGCCGCCCCGGCCATCAGTTGCGGCAACCATCGTTCATGAACCGTCCTTAACTGCGCCAGCGATATGGCGTTGCAGCGGTTTATTGTCAACATGGTGCCCCCGGTGGTGCCCAGGACGCAGGCCGGCACGCCCAGGGCGCCAGCCCGGTGCAACACCGGCAAAGGATCGACCGCGGTGATCAGATAGCGTGCCTGATCCTCACCGAACAGAAAGCCGATGGGGTCGACCCCGATGGGCAGCACCAGTTCGGCGCCGCGGTCACCGGCCAGCGCCATTTCCGCGGCGGCCACCGCCAGCCCGCCGTCGGCCAGATCGTGGCAGGCGGTGACCAGGCCGTCATGGATCAGGCCGCGCACCAGATCACCGGTCCGCCGTTCGTCGGCCAGCGTCACCGGCGGCGGCGGGCCGTCTTCGCGGCCATGGATTTCCCGCAAATACAGCGACTGGCCGAGATGCCCGCGGGTCTCGCCCAGCAGGATCATGATATCGCCATCCTGGACGAAGCCAAGTCCGACCCGGCGGCGGGCGTCGGGCAGCAGACCCAGGCCGCCGATGGCCGGCGTCGGCAGGATCGCTTCGCCATTGGTCTCGTTGTAGAGGCTGACATTGCCCGATACCACCGGGAAGTCCAGGGCACGACAGGCCGCCGCCATGCCCTGGATGCAGCCGACCAGTTGCCCCATGATCCGGGGCTTTTCCGGGTTGCCGAAGTTGAGATTGTCGGTGATGGCCAGCGGCAGAGCCCCCACCGCGGTCAGGTTTCGCCAGGCCTCGGCCACCGCCTGGGCGCCGCCCTGGAACGGATCGGCCAGGCAATAGCGCGGGGTGCAGTCGGTGGTCAGCGCGAGCGCCTTGCCGGTGCCATGGATCCGCACCACCGCGGCGTCGCCGCCCGGCCCGGCCAGGGTGTCGGCGCCGACCTGACTGTCGTACTGCTCCCAGATCCAGCGTTTCGACGACAGGTCGGGGCAGCCCATCAGGCGCAGCAGCACGTCGCCGGGCCGGCAGGGCAGCGGCACCTCTTCCGACGACACCGGTGCCGCCGGCGGCGTCGGCAGCCACGGCCGTTCATAGAGCGGCGCCCGGGTCACCAGCGGCTCGATGGCGAGATCGGCCCAGGTCCGGCCGTCCTTGTTCAGGACCAACCGGCCGGTGTCGGTCAGGCGGCCGATCACCGCAAAATCCAGCTCCCACTTTTCGAAGATGGCCCGGGCGACGCCCTCACATCCCGGCTTCAGCACCATCAGCATGCGCTCCTGACTCTCGGAGAGCATGATTTCATAGGGAGTCATCCCGGCCTCGCGGCAGGGCACCCGGTCCAGATCCAGCTCGATGCCAAGCCCGCCCTTGCCCGCCATCTCCACCGAAGACGAGGTCAGGCCAGCCGCACCCATGTCCTGGATGGCGACGATGGCGTCGGTGGCCATCAGTTCGAGACAGGCTTCGATCAGCAGTTTTTCGGTAAAGGGATCGCCCACCTGGACCGTCGGGCGTTTCTCTTCGCTGTCCTCGGAAAATTCCGCCGAGGCCATGGTCGCGCCGTGGATGCCGTCGCGCCCGGTCCTGGAGCCGACATAGACCACCGGATTGCCGACCCCCGCGGCCTTGGAGTAAAAGATGCGGTCGGCCGCGGCCACGCCCACGGTCATGGCGTTGACCAGAATGTTGCCGTTGTAGGCCCGGTGAAAGTTGGTTTCGCCGCCCACCGTGGGCACTCCGACACAGTTGCCATAGCCGCCGATCCCGGCCACCACGCCCGAGATCAGGTGGCGGGTCCGGGGATGGTCGGGACTGCCGAACCGCAGGGCGTTGAGGTTGGCGACCGGCCGGGCGCCCATGGTGAAGACGTCGCGCAGGATGCCCCCAACCCCGGTGGCCGCGCCCTGGTACGGCTCGATGAACGACGGATGGTTGTGGCTTTCCATCTTGAAGATCGCCGCCTGGCCGTCACCGATATCGACCACCCCGGCATTCTCGCCCGGTCCGCAGATCACCCGCTGACCTTCGGTGGGCAAGGTCCTTAACCAGACCTTCGACGACTTGTAGGAACAATGCTCGGACCACATCACCGAGACGATGCCAAGTTCAGTAAAGGTCGGCGGGCGACCGGTAATCTCCAGCAGACGCCGGTATTCGTCCGGTGTGAGCCCGTGCCCGGCGGCGAGTTCCGGGGTGACGGCAGGTTCGATGAGAACGGACATGCTGATTCGGGACCCTGTCGGGAAACGGGATTGCCGCAACGGCAGTGTCCGGGCAAGCTAGCATCGCCCTCGCCTTGCCGCCAGTGCGCCGACCGGAAGGCAGCATCGCGCCAAAGTCCATGTCCCCGGCAGGCAGAGCAAAACCGGACGGTGTCGGCCCCGGCGTCCCAAGCCGGGGCCAGGGCCGTGGGGCGAATGGAGACAGCGCCTTGCCGGGGAAAATGCCCCGGCGGCGGCGCCTGGCCGGTTACCGGTCCCGGCGTCGGGGTTCGCGCCCTGTGGCACCGTGCCGCAGCCGGCCGCTCCGACCCGACGCCAACCCTTTGATCTCTAATGACCGCCCCGACCGGACAATCGGATTGCCCAGGCCGCCGGCGGCCGCAGCCATCGAATCTTCGGCCGGGGTATCCCGCCTTCGGTTGCATCCGAAAGCGTTTTCGCCTACTGTTGGCTATCGCACCGTTTTGAATCCCCTATCCTGCAATCCCGTGATCTGGTACGATGGATTAAGTCAGGTACAATATATTGCAGGTCTGACCCGGCGGACTCCTTCGGTCCCGCCCCTTCAGGCGCAGTACCGCCCTGACGCCGGGCAGACAAGCCAAGAAAAAGGGGCAGGCTTTTGTCGACATATTGTCAGCGTGGAGACACCCGATGAGTTGGACCGACGAGCGCATTGAACAACTCAAGATCCTGTGGGGGCAGGGCATGAGCGCCAGCGAAATCGCCGATACGATGGGTGATGTGAGCCGCAACGCCGTCATCGGCAAGGCGCACCGGCTGGGTCTCTCGGGTCGTCCCTCGCCCATCAAGAAGAAAACCACCCGTGGCGCGACCATCCTGGCCCTGACCGAACGCATGTGTAAATGGCCGGTCGGCGACCCGAAACATCACGACTTCCACTTTTGCGGCCGTCCGGCGCAACTCGGCATGCCGTATTGCGCCGAACATGCCGCCATTGCCTACCAGCCCGCCTCCAAGAAGCGTCCCGACGAGCGCAAAGTCGTCGCCACCGACGACCGCAAGGTCGGGACCGGCTGACCGCGGGCCCCGATCACCGGCGCGTCAACAGGATGGCGGCGCCGGCGGCGGAGACTCCGCAGGCAGCGTGTTCACCGGGGAGAGCGGGTACCTTTGGCCCTGCTCCGGCGATGGGCCGCCCTTGTAACCCGGATCGGCGTAATCCGGGTCGGAGGTCGGAAACCGGCCGGCGGTCATGAGTTCCTGCCGCGAAAACGGCTCCGGCTCCGACCACAGATAGGTCCGGGTCAAAGGTACGGCGTCCCGATTGCGCGCCAGTTGCATCTGGAACACCATGCCGCTGCACCGGCGGAACACCAGTTCGCACGAGAGCAGATACAACTCCCACATCCGGCAGAACCGCTCGTCATAGAGTGCGCGGACACGATCGCGGTTGGCCTGGAAACGCCGCTGCCACTCGGCCAGGGTCCGGGCGTAGTGCAGGCGCAGAATTTCGACATCGGTCACCCACAGGTGCTGGCGTTCGGTTGCCGCCAGCACCTCGGACAGGGACGGCGAATAGCCGTTGGGGAAGATGTACTTGTTCAGCCACGGACTGGCGCCGCCGGGCGGATCGCTGCGGCCAATGGAGTGCAGCAACGCCACCCCGTCATCGGCCAGATGACGACCCACCACCGAGAAAAAACGGTCGTAGTGGCGGACGCCCACATGCTCGAACATTCCCACCGACACGATGCGGTCGAAGCAGCCGTTGACCTCGCGATAGTCCATCAGGTGAAAGCGCACCCGATCGGCCAGCCCGGCCGCCGCCGCCCGTTCGGTGGCCACCTGAAGCTGTTCGACGGACAGGGTGACACCGGTCACGTCGACCCCGGCGTGGCGCGCCAGATAGAGTGCGAGCCCACCCCAGCCGCTGCCGATGTCGAGCACCCGCTGCCCCGGCCTGAGACAAAGCTTGCGGGTGATCAGGGCGCATTTGCGGCGCTGGGCCTGCTCCAGGCTCTCGGTCCCTGTCTCGAAACAGGCGCAGGAGTAGAACAGATCCTCGTCGAGGAACAGCTCGAACAATTGGCGGGACAGGTCATAGTGGTGAGCCACGTCGCGCCGCGCCGCGCCGATGGCGAAACCCGGCAGCCATGAGATCAGGCGGTCCCAGCCGGCGACCAGCCCGCGCCTCAGCCCCTCCAGATATTCCGGCGCACCGGGGTTGACGAACAGCAGCGTCAGGAAATCCCGGAGTGTCGTGCCCTCCTCGAAGGTGAGCCGGCCATCCATATAGGCTTCGCCCAGGGCCAGTTCCGGGCTTAGCAGGATACGACGATGGAGCCCGCGGTCGGCCAGCCTGATCGCCGCCACCGGCCCCGGAGCCCCCGAAAATTCATGAAACCGTCCATCGGCGTCGTAAACCCTCAATCTGCCGACCTGAACAACATGCGACAGCATCCAATTCAGCAACCGCATCGTTTCCACCCCGGTCCGAGTGCGCTACGACTCAGAGAATGGGGCGTCGCCCGGGCACTTTCAATTCGCCGAAGGGTGTACCTTGCCCCGGAAAGCACCGGGTCGGAGGCCTTGCCAATTCTCAATTGGCCCGAAACGGCGACCAGCCGCCCGGTTTTGCCGGTTTGGACGGGGTCTGAACAACACTCGCCGCCGGTGGAGGCGGGTGCGGACCACCTTTGAGCCCGAAACCGAAGATTTCGAGACAAATGGCCCCCGGTTTCGCGGGGGGAGCCATTCCCCGATTGCGGGCTGAGGCGTTGCGACTTTTTGTCCCGCACGCCGGGTCAGGGACGGGTCAGGGACGGGTCATCGGCGTGAGGGAGGTCGCAACCGCCACCGCGGCGGCATGCAGATCGTCGGGCAGCGGAATCAGGCCACGCTCGGTCAGGTAGCCGCCGGGTCCGACCGCATCGGCGCTGAGATATTCGCCCAGCAACTCCCGGATGCCCGGCGCCAGGGTCAGATGCGCGGTCTTGACATAGATGAACAGCGGTCGCGCCAGCGGATAGCGGCCGGAGGCGATGGTCGCCGGGGTCGGAGCGATGCCGTCCACCGGCAGGGCCTCAATGACCGTGCGGTTCTGGTCGTAGTAGCTGAAGCCGAAGATGCCGATGGCGCCGCCGTGGGACGCGGCCAGCCGCTGGACGATCAGGTGATAGTATTCTCCGGCCTCGATGTAGACGCCGTCCTCTCTCAGGTGTCCGCACGCCTGCTCGCGGGTGGCCTCGGACTCCAGGGCCTGGACCTCGGGCGCGGCCAGACACCCCTGATGCATCACCCGTTCGATGAAGACCTCGCGGGTTCCCGAGGTCGGTGGCGGTCCGAGCACCTCGATCGGCAGGTCGGGCGCCTCCGGGTCGACGTCGTGCCAGCTCCGGTTGGGATTGTCCACCAGGAAGCCATGGTCGGGCAGCCTGGCCGACAGCGCCCGCCACAGGGAGAGTGAGGTCAGCGGCAGCGCCGTGCCCCCTTTGCGGGTGGCGATCACGATGCCATCGTAACCGATCCTGACTTCCACGATCGGCCCGATCTGATGAGCGGCGCAGCGGTCGAACTCTTCGGCGGTCATCCGGCGGGAGGCGTTCGACAGGTCGGGATAGCGGTCGCCGACACCGGCGCAGAGCAGCCTGAGACCGGCCACGGTACCGGTGGCCTCCACCACCGGGGCCTTGAAGCCGGTGCGGCGGGCGAAGGCATCGCCCACCGCCGAGGTAAAGGGAAAGACGGTTCCCGAGCCGACGATGCGGATGCGGTCACGCGCCTGCGCCGGACCACCCGCGACCATCGCCACCACCATGGCGCCGGCGATCGCAACCGCCGGACTCCCAATCCTCAACATCCTGAACATGGCGCGGCCTCCCACCTTTCGTCGCAACCGGCAGCGCCATCGGGGGAGAACCAGCCCGGCTTTCGCGCCCCGGGTTCCAAGGGCCGCCGGCCTTTGGCGAGAGGTGCCCCGAAGGGAGCGGAGTTCCCCCGCACGGCCGCCGACGCTCTCCCGATGACCCTGCCGTCCCGCAACCCTAGCATGGGCGGCGGAACGCGGGCATGAACCCTTGGTGACGGGCGGACAGCGCCGGTTCACGCCGGCGGCGCCCTCAATTCCGGGCCGATCGGGTCAGAGACGGTGCGGGGCGGGAATGATGTCGATTCGACCGCACCAATCCCTTCGCACCTGAACCGGTTGCCGATCTTCGATGGGGCCTGTGAAGAGCGGGCAGGAGGCCCGCGCTCCCACGACGCTCCGGCCAACCCTTTGTTTTCAGAGAAAACACCACCACCCCGAAACCCAAGAAGAGCCTCACGTCATTTCAACACCCCGTCAGATACCGCCACCGATCCGGCAAGGCTCCCGGCCTGGGGGCGCAGCAGCCGTTTTTCCAGCCCGCGCAGCAGGACGTAGAACACCGGGGTCAGGAACAGGCCGAACAGCGTCACCCCCAGCATGCCCGAGAACACGGCGACGCCCATGGCGTGACGCATCTCGGCCCCGGCTCCGCTCGACAGCACCAGCGGCACCACGCCCATGATAAAGGCGAGAGAGGTCATCAGAATCGGGCGCAGGCGCAGGCGGGCGGCTTCGACGGCGGCGGCCACCGTCGTCCGGCCCTGGTGCCGCTCAAGCTCGCTGGCGAATTCGACGATCAGAATCGCGTTCTTGCAGGCGAGGCCGATCAGCACAAACAGGCCGATCTGGGTAAAGATGTTGTTATCGCCGCCGGTCAGCCAGACCCCGGCGATGGCCGAGAACAGGCACATGGGCACGATCAGGATGATGGCCAGGGGCAGGAACACGCTCTCGTACTGTGCGGACAGCACCAGGAAGACCAGAAACACGCAGAGCGGAAAGATCAGCATGGCGGTGTTGCCCGCGAGAATCTGCTGATAGGTCAGTTCCGTCCATTCGAAGCCCATGCCTTTGGGCAGGGTCCCGGCGAGGATCTTCGTGATCGCCGCCTGCGCCTGACCCGAGGAATACCCGGGCGCGGCATTCCCGTTCAAATCCGCCGAACGGAAGCCGTTGTAACGCATGGCGGTTTCCGGCCCGTTGGTTTCCGAGAGGTGGAGCACCGCTCCCAGTGGCACCATCTTGCCGGCGTCGTTACGGGTCTGAAGCTTGAGAATGTCGTCCGGCTTCGAGCGGAATTCCTTGTCGGCCTGGGCCACGACCTGATAGGTGCGACCGAACTTATTGAAATCGTTAACATAAAGAGAGCCCAGGTAAATCTGCATGGTGTCGAAGACATCCTGGACATCGATTCCGAGTTGCATCGCCTTGGTCCGGTCGAGATCGGCGAAAAGCTGCGGCACGCTGATGTCATAGCTGGTGAACACGCCAACCAGCTCGGGCGCCTGGCGTGCCTTGGCCGTGACCTCCCGCATCACGGCGTCGAGCGCCTCGTAGCCCTGGTCGGCGCGGTCTTCCACCTGGAGCTTGAAGCCGCCGATGGTGCCAAGACCCAGCACCGGGGGCGGCGGGAAGATCGCGATGAAAGCATCCTGAATGCCCGCGTACTTTTGTTGCAGCTTTTGGGAAATCGCGAAACCGGACAGGTCTGCGCTGCTCCTCTCGTCAAACGGTTTCAGCGTGACGAAGACGATGCCGGCCGACGAGCTGTTGATGAAGCCATTGATCGACAGCCCGGGGAAGGCGACGGCGCTTTCCACGCCCGGTTCCTTGAGGGCGATTTCCGACATCGCCCGGATGACTTTTTCCGTGCGATCGAGGGTGGCGCCGTTGGGCAACTGGGCAAAGCTGACCAGATACTGCTTGTCCTGCATCGGCACGAAGCCGGGCGGCACGGCGTTGAAGCCAAACCAAGCCGCGCCCAGCAGCAGCAGATAGACCACCACCGCCAGAGACTTGTGGCCGGCGAGGCCGGCCACGCCGCGGCCATAGCCCACCGAACCTTTGAGGAAGACCCGGTTAAACGCCCGGAACAGGCCGCCGAACAGCCGGTCCATGACGCGGGTCAGGGCATCCCTGGGCGCGCGATGATCCTTCAGCAGCACCGCCGACAGCGCCGGCGACAGGGTCAGGGAGTTGAAGGCCGAAACCACCGTCGAAAAGGCGATGGTCAGGGCGAACTGTCGATAGAACTCGCCGGTCAGACCGCTGATGAAGGCGATGGGCACGAACACCGCACACAGCACCAGCGCGATGGCAATGATCGGGCCGGTGACTTCGCGCATGGCCTTCAGGGTCGCCTCGCGCGGGGTCAGGCCGGCTTCGATGTTGCGCTCCACATTCTCGACCACGACGATGGCGTCATCGACGACGATGCCGACCGCCAGGACCAGCCCAAACAAGGACAGGGCGTTGATCGAGAAGCCGAAGATATGCATGATGGCGAAGGTGCCGACGATCGAGATCGGCACCGCCAGCAGTGGAATGATCGACGCACGCCAGGTTTGCAGGAACAGAATCACCACCAGCACCACCAACGCCACCGCCTCGAGCAGAGTGGTCACCACCGCCTTGATGGAGCCGCGCACGAAGATGGTCGGATCGTAGACGATGCTGTAATCGATGCCCTCGGGGAAATTTTCCTTCAGCCCGGCCATGGTTTTTCGGACCTGATCGGAAATCTCGATGGCGTTGGAGCCGGGGCTCTGAAAGATCGGAATGGCCACCGCCGACTGATTGTCCAGCAGCGAACGCAGACCGTATTGCGCGGCGTCGATCTCGATCCGGGCAACGTCCTTGAGGCGCGTAACCACCCCGTTTGCATCGCGTTTGATGATGACATCTGAAAATTGCTCGGCATCGCTGAGACGTCCCAGCGCGTTGACCGGTATCTGCAAGGTGACGCCCTGGTCATAGGGCGGGCCGCCGATCACGCCGGCGGCGACCTGGACGTTCTGGCGGCGGATGGCGGCGACGATCTGATCCGCGGTCAGGCCGCGTTCGGCAACCTTGTCGGGATTGAGCCAGATGCGCATGGCGTAATCGCCGGAGCCGTAAAGCTGAACACTGCCGACGCCCTGAATCTTGGCCAGTTGATCCTTGACGTTCAGCAGGGCGTAATTGCGCAGGTACAGCATGTCGTAGCGGCCGTTCGGCGACATCAGATGCACGACCATGGTCAGATCGGGCGAGCTTTTGACTGTGGTCACGCCGAGTTGCCGGGTCACGTCAGGCAGGCGCGGCGTCGCCTGGTTCACCCGGTCCTGAACCAGTTGCTGCGCGAGATTCGCATCGGTGCCGAGCTTGAAGGTCACGGTCAAGGTCAGGGTGCCGTCGGAGGCCGCCTCCGACGACATGTACAGCATGTTCTCGACGCCACTGATCTGCTCCTCCAGCGGCATGGCCACGGTTTCGGCGATGACCTTCGGGTTGGCGCCGGGAAACTGGGCACTGACGATCACAGAAGGCGGAACCACTTCGGGATATTCCGAAATCGGCAACAGGAACATTGAAATCAGCCCGGCCATGAAGATCATCGTCGAGATCACCCCGGCGAAAATCGGGCGGTCGATGAAGAAGCGCGAAAGGGTCATGATTAGAATCCCAGTCCTGTCAAGTTGGTCCCGGCACTGACCGGCCGCCGGCCGCGGACCGGGTGGTGCCGATTGGTATCGGCACCGATCCTTTCGCGGTGGCCGGTGGATCGCGTCCTCTAAATTGCATGGCCTCCGGGAGCGCGGCCGTCCCGGCCGCATGCGGGCGAGACGCCCGCGCTCCTGTCAGATAACCTGACGCGGCCCACTAGAACCGCGAGGCCAGGGCCGATGGCGTGTCACCGATCTCTTTGGCCTCGACCAGACTGGTGGGGCGGACGTGCTGGAGTCCTTCGACGACCACCCGCTCTCCCGCGGCAAGCCCCGACAAAACAACCCGCTTGTCACCGACCGGCTTGCCAAATTGGACTTCGCGGTAGGCAACCCGGTTGTCGCCACCGACCACGTAGACGAACTTTTTGTTCTGATCGATGCCGATCGCGGCCTGCGGCACCAGCAGCACCGCGTGTTCGTCGCCATTCGCCACCTTGACGGTCACGGTCATGCCGGGCATCAGGGCACCGTTGTCGTTGGCGAACAGCGCGCGGGTGCGAATCGTGCCCGAAGCGGTGTCGATCCGATTGTCAAAGCTCTGAACCTGCCCGTGGTAGACCTGCCCCTCATCGCCCTCCACCGTCAGTTCCACCGGGATGGCCCGAGCCTGGGCCGGACCCGTCTGACCCTGACCCGTCTGACCCTGACCCGCCTGACCATGTCCGCGAATGTCCCGCAGGTAGGTTTGCTCGTCGATCTCGAAATCGGCGTAAATGCCCTGGTTGGAGGCGATCGAGGTCAGCACCGGCGCGCCCGGCCCGGTCTGCACCAGATTGCCGACGGTGATCTCCGCCCGGCTGATCCGTCCGGTGATCGGCGCCCGGACAAAGGCATGTTCGAGGTCGAGCCGGGCCTGCTTCAACGCCGCCGCCGCCCCATCGACCGCCGCCTGGGCCATGCGCTCGGCATTGGCACGGCCGTCATAGGTGCTCTTCGAGACCACCTGGGTTCTGACCAATCCCTCGGCGCGTTCCAGTTCGGTCTTGGAAAACGCGGCGTTGGTGGTTGCGGAGGCCAGATTGGCTTCGGCCTTCGCCACCGCCGCCTGATAGGAGCTGGGATCGATGACGAACAGGGTGTCGCCCGCGTTCACGATCTGGCCGTCGCGGAACCGCACCTCCATGATCCGGCCGCCGACTTCGGGCCGGATTTCCGCGAAATCGACCGCCTGGAGACGGCCGGAAAATTCGGACCAGAGGCGGACCCGCTGTTCCTTCATGACGCTGATGCCGACCGGCGCCGCCTGTTCCACCGCCGCCTCGGGGCCGGCATCGGCGCCATGGCCGGAACCGGCCACCAGGATGGCCACGCCACCGGCAACCATCAACGCCGTGGTCGCCAGCAGCGTCTTGGCCTTCAGGATGTCAAGCATGGGGATACTCCTTCTCATTCTTCCCGGCGAACCGGGTGGCGCCACCGTCGGCAAACGGTCTTCCGCCGCCCGGACGGTGCCCGCGGTTTCCCAAGGTCTTCATCGTCGCTCCACATTCTACGCCCGTGGCTTGGTAATTGACCGGTCGGTACAATCGAGCTTCCAAAAAAAGCCGCACAAATGCGGCGAATGACCAGATGACCCCCGGTGCCGATCAGACTGCCCCTTCAGGCCCCCTGCGGCGCCGTCTCGCTGACACCGAGCAATCGCAGCAGCCCAGGCTTCAAGTCCCGTTTCAACGGCCCCAGGTCGTTTTGAATCCGGGCCAGCATGAGTTGCCCCATGATATAGGCGTAGACTTCCTGCGCCTTGATCTTCACGTCGGTTTGCCCCGGAAGAATCCCGTCCGCGACCATGTCCCGCAATGCGTTCTCGAAATAGCGTTCCTTACGGCGGGTGATATCCTCAAACTTGGCGCGGATCCCCTCTTCCTGCCCGGCCATTTCCGAGCCCAGCGAGGCGCAGGGACAGCCGCAGACATGGCCGTATTTCACGGCGGCTTCGACCTGCATCTCGTGAACATGGTCCGCGTACCGTTCAAATCGTTCGACCGGAGCCCGACTGATCGAAAAAATCTCGTCATAGGCGACCCGGATACTACACGACGCTTCTTCCATGGCGGCAATTGCCAGATGCACCTTAGACGGGAAAAAGTGATAAAAACTGCCTTTTTTCACCGCCGCGGCCTTGCAGATGTCGTCGACGCTGACCGACCCGTAGCTGCTCTTCCAGATCAGCTCCAGCGCGGTGTCGATCAACTTTTGTTTGGTATCGTTCCCGATACGGCCCATCGCCGCGGTCCTTCCGGCAGTCCTTCTGCGAAAACTTCCTACCGCAATATACGTGAATTGACCGACCAGTCAAGATGTGCCGACGGTTTCGGGTCGCCCGGTGTCGAAGATTCGGACTCGGGGTCGGGGGCGCACGAATGGTGCTTTCGGCTGAGCCGTTTGCAGGTCATCCTGGGTGCCGAGCCACCCCATCTGATCGGGACCCCCACCATGAACCGGAAAGTCGCAAACCCTGTCGTCGACCGGGATGGCGATCGGCAGCCGAAGCCGTCCGATGGCCGCCTTGCGCACGCCGTCACCCCCGGGTCCGGGGAAACCCCGACGGACCACGTCCTGGCCGCGACCCCGCGCACCACGCTGCATCGCCGGCCTCAGCGCGGACACCCCGACCGCGCCACCGTCGACGCCATTCTCGACGAGGCGCTGGTCTGCCATGTCGGCATGGTCGAGGACGGCGCGCCGGTGGTGATTCCGACCACGCCCTGGCGCCTTGGACGCTGGCTGTATCTGCACGGTGCCGCCCGCTCGCGGCTGATTCTGCACGTCGCCTCCGGGGCCCCGGTCTGCGTCACGGTGGCACTGGTGGACGGTCTGGTCCTGGCCCGCTCGGCGATGCGCCATTCGGTCGATTACCGCTCGGTGGTGCTGTTCGGAACCGGGGAGGCCGTCGAGTCTCCCGACGAGAAGCGGACGGCCCTGCTGGCACTGATCGACAAGCTGGCCCCGGGCCGCCGGGCCCTGGTCCGGCCGCCCGACGCCGCAGAACTGGCGGCCACCGGCGTCGTCCGCATCGCCATCACCGAAGGAACCGCCAAGATCAGGTCGGAGCCGCCGGCCGAGATCGAGAAGGACCGCCCGTGGACCGCCTGGATCGGCACCGTTCCGGTGGCGATGCGGGCCGGGACCCCGCGACCGCACGGCGGCGACGGCGCGCTGCCGTTACCGGAGGTGCCGGTCTGGCTGCAGGACCGGTGAGCCTTGTCGAGGATTCTTGGGGGCTTTGCCCCTTGCCCCCGACCAGGGGCTGTGCCCCTGGACCCCACCAAAGGCCGATGGCCCTTGGAACCCATGAGGTGACGCGGGTCAAGGGGCATCACCGCCGTTCGTCATGTCTTCTGCCCACCGGTATCACACCAGCGTCGCCTTGATCCCGGTCTCGGGCAGATCGGTACCGAAGCAACGCTGGTAATATTCGGCGATGGTCGGCCGCTCGACCTCGTCGCATTTATTGAGGAAGGTGACGCGGAAGGCAAAGGCCAGATCGCCGAAAATGCCGGCATTCTCCGCCCAGGTGATCACCGTCCGGGGCGACATCACGGTGGAAATGTCGCCGTTGATGAAGCCGGCACGGGTCAGGTCGGCCAGGCGAACCATGGCGCCGACCTGTTCGCGGCCCTTGGGCTGATCGTAGCTGGGCACCTTGGCCAGCACGATGCCGACTTCTTCCTTGTGCGGCAGATAGTTCAGGGTGGCCACGATGTTCCAGCGGTCCATCTGACCCTGATTGATCTGTTGGGTGCCGTGATAAAGGCCGGTGGTGTCGCCGAGACCAACGGTGTTCGAGGTCGAGAACAGCCGGAACGCGGGATGGGGACGGATCACCCGGTTCTGGTCGAGCAGGGTCAGCTTGCCTTCGACCTCCAGCACCCGCTGGATCACGAACATCACGTCGGGGCGACCGGCGTCGTACTCGTCAAACACCAGCGCACAGGGATGCTGAAGCGCCCAGGGCAGCAGGCCCTCGCGGTATTCGGTCACCTGCTTGCCGTCGCGCAACACGATGGCGTCCTTGCCGATCAGGTCGATGCGGCTGATGTGGCTGTCGAGGTTGATCCGAATGCACGGCCAGTTGAGCCGCGCCGCCACCTGTTCGATATGCGTGGACTTGCCGGTGCCATGGTAGCCCTGGATCATCACCCTTCGGTTGTAGGCAAACCCGGCCAGAATGGCCATGGTGGTGTCGCGATCAAAGCGATAGGCCTCGTCCAGCACCGGAACGTGCTCGGAAGCCAGGCTGAACCCCGGCACGTCCATGTCGCTGTCGATGCCGAACACCTGACGCACCGAGACTTTGATGTCCGGCACATGATCGAATTTGGCTGTGCTGCCTTCGTTAGCCATCGGGAACGCCGCTCTTTCGTCGCTTCGGGGAATAGTGCACCGGACCGCCGGTCATCGGTCCCGGTCATCGGCCATGGGTAAAACCGGCGCTGGCCTTGAGGGTGGTGTAGGCCTCGTTGATACGCTTCAATTGCTCTTCCGCCGCCTTGTCGCCGCCGTTGGCGTCTGGGTGATGCTTTTTGACCAGTTCGCGGTAGCGCGCCTTGATTTCGGCAAAGCTGGCCTCCGGCTCCAGGTCGAGCACCCGCCGGGCCTTGTCCTCGGGACTTTGCGGCGGGCGGCGGGCGTCAGCGTCGCCATTGCCGGACCCGGCACCGCCGGCCCGTCCGAAGGGAACGCCGTCCTCGCCATGCACCTGATCCCGCAGCCGTTGCTCATAAAGGCGCCAGCTCCCCAATGGCCAGGTCGGCCGCTGCCACGTGCTGTCGGCCCGCATCTCTGATTCGATCTCGGCCGCCGACATCCCGGCGTAAAAGTCCCAGGCACGGTTATACTCGCGCACATGGTCGAGGCAGAACCAGAAATACTCCCGCAACCGGTCACGCGCCTTGGGTGCCGGATAGTCACCGGCGGCAACACACCCCGGGCAGTCGCACACGCGAAACGCCGGCGACTCGCCGGCGGCGTAGGATAGAACCTGGACATCCGGCTTGCGCATGGGCCCGATTATCACCGCTGACCGTGCCGCTGACAAGCGCCTGGTGGCTTGACGGCGGGCCTGGGCCGGTCCCACTTCCTGGTGATCCCGCTGATCCGTCCGAATTCCGCTCTCCCACGCCAAAGGCAGGCCATGACACCATCGACCCGCATCCGACGCAAGCTGACCGAGGCGCTGGCGCCCACCCGTCTGGTCATCAGCGACGACTCGGCGCGCCATCTCGGTCATGGCGGCCATCACGCTGACGGCGAAAGCCACTTCCAATTGACCGTGGTTTCGGCGGCCTTCGAGGGCCAGGCGTGGGTGGCCCGGCACCGGATGGTTTATGACCTGCTCTCGGAGGAACTGGCCGGGCAGGTCCATGCTTTGGCCCTGCGCACCCTCACCCCCGCCGAAGACGCCTGATCCGGTCCGGCTTCTTTCGGGCTCCTTTTGGGGGTGACAATGGATAGCCTGCATGCCTATGTATTCATCGGCGTCGTTTGGATCGCGCGTGATCGTGAACAGTTGAAATTCCTCGCGTTTTCATTAGACTTCACAAGAACGACGGCGGTAACCGATGGATCGGTCGGCCGCTTGTTAACGTCAACGGTGCCAGGGATGCTCGCCGCATGTCGAAAGACCCGACCAATCAACGCGAAAGCTCGCCCACTGGCAGTCCCGGAACCGACCGGCTGCCTTTGGAATCACAAGCGACCGCGATCCCGGATGCCGCCGGCACGGCGGACGTCTGCGACCACCCCTGTCTCGACTCGAAACCGGACGCCGAATCCGACGGGAACACGAGTCGGGCCGTCGAAACCGATCGTGACGCCAGCGGCAAGCCCGGTAATCGCGGTTTGCCGTCGCGCAACATCGTCATCGACCGCAAGCGGACCAGCATCCGGCTGGATACCTATTCTCTGGACTCTCTTTACGAGATCGCCATGCGGGAGCGTATCTCGGTTAACGAGCTGTGCACGCTGATTCACGAGCGTAACAAGAACAGCAGCTTCACTTTGACCGCGGCGATCAGGATTTTTCTGCTGTCTTATTTTCGGGCCGCGGCCACCGACGACGGTCATCGGCTGGCGAACCATGGTCGTGACCATCCGCTGGCCGGGACACCGTTCGACCCGTCGCCGCCGGTTCAGCCGACACGGGAGGTTTCATCGGGTCCGCCGCGGCGCCGCACCAAGGCCCCCCCCGCGGCTGACGCCGGTGCCGGCCGGCCGCGCCGGGCCAGCGATTCTGTGATTGCCGAGACCGTGGCCGCCACCTGACGCCCCCAGTGGTCCCGGTTCCCGGCACCATCGCCACAATGGCGATACCGACATCGACCGCGCCAGTCGGCGCCGGTTGGTGTCGGCGGGCGTCGCCCGTGCGAGGGGGCCAGGGCAATCGGGTGAACGGGGTTTTGGTTGTGAGGAATAGGGAGTTTAACACGCATAAGATGATAGTTCATCCCGCCCTCTACGACACCCTATCGGTCCTACGAGGTGGTTTAGAGTCAAACAAAGTATAGAAGGCGTTGATTCGAAAAACTAATTTTGGCCAAAAATCGCCCATACCGAGTCTATCCCTGGAACGTGACAACCTGATTCCCTTCACCCGATTGCCCTGGCGAGGGGGCGTGCTGGTATTGACATCGAGTGATTTTTTGGCCGATTTTTCCGCTTGACCGGCGGGCGCGACTGGGGATAGAAATAGTCATCGTCGCGAGACGTGGGGACAGTGCCCGGAGCGGGAAGCCGCGCCGGGCTTTTTTATGCCCGGCCTCGGTATGCAAGGCCAGTGGCCACCGGACCAACGGGTTTCGATCGGCCGATGAGCCGCCAGTATGTCAGCATCGGCATTCCACCAGCGGTTCTCATTTTGGCTTTTGGCGGAGGCCGAAGATTGGAAATGCTACAACAGTGTCGTGTTTGCACCGAGGTTTTTTCTATCGTTTAAAAATAGGGGGAAAGCTGAGATTCCACGCCTGAGATCGTGAAGATGGTTGGAAACTTTCCGGTTATCGGGTTCGATTGCGGATTGAGGCGCCAGGGATTCCGTGGCGTCTTTTTTTTGATTATTGGTGAGAATTAAGAGCCTTTACTGCCGTTCTGTTGCTCTACATTAATTATTCTCAAATTTTTTATTCGTTGACCGGCTCTGGCCGAGCCGAGCCACAGCAACGTCGATGGCTAATATCCCAATCGCTGCGGCGTCCTGGCGCTCTTTCAATCAAAAGATGATTTTTCCGGCTGCTTTGGCCGCCGGCCGTCAGGACTCATTCCAGGTCCATAGGAGGAAAGACAATGCCAACAGGAGATGTTCAGGACATAGCCGCCCGGCTGCGCTCGGTGCTGCCGCCGTGGTTCGGGGACGCCGCGGGCAGCCCGGTGGTGGGCGGCGTGCTGGCCGGGCTCGGCGACGGCCACGCCGCGGCCTATACCCTACTGCAACAGGTGATCGGGCAAACCCGGATCCGCACCGCGTCCGGGGGTTTTCTCGACCTGATCGCCTGGGACTTCTTCGGCGGGCGGTTGAGCCGCCGGAGCGGCGAGAGCGATGGCGGGCTTCGGACCCGGATTCTGGCCGAGATCGTGCGGCCGCGCTCGACCCGGGGCAGCGTGGTCCAGGCGCTGAGCGATCTCACCGGCTTTGCCCCGGTGATCTTCGAGCCGACCCGGCCGCTGGACACCGGCGCCTACGGGGTCGCCGCGACGCTGGGCTACGGCATGGCCGGCGGCTACGGCTCGCTGGCGCTGCCGGCGCAGGCCTTCGTCACCGCGTATCGACCGGCGACCTCGGGCATTCCGCTGGTCGCGGGCTATGGCAGTCCCGCCGGCGGCTACGGGGGCGGCGCGATCCAGTGGGCCAATCTCGCGATGGTTCAGGGTGCCGTGCTCGATTCCGACATCTTTGCCGCCATCGACAGCGTCAAGCCCGCCGGGGCCACGCTCTGGACCCACATCACCAACTGGTCGAACCCGACCAGCCATCTGGTCAGCGACGATGGGTACGTCCTGACCACCGACGACGGCTATGGCCTGCTGGCGCTTTAAGAAAAGGGGAAGATCATGAGTGTTGGGGACAAGACCTTTCTGCAATTGCCGCTGGCGACCGCGCTCATCGGCACTGACGTCATCCCGGTCCGGCAGTCCGACGGGGTCAAACAGGCGCCGCTGTCGCTGCTGTCCGTCACCGCGCCGGTGCAGTCGGTGGCCGGCCGCACCGGCGCGGTGACGCTGGCGGCGGCGGACGTTGCCGGGCTGGCCCGGTCGGCCACCATCGATGCCACCAATGCCGGCAATATCACCTCGGGCACCCTGGCCGCGGCGCAGTTGCCGGTGGCCACCACCACCGCCCCCGGCATCCTTCAGGTCGGCTCGGGGCTGGCGGTTGCCGGCGGCGTGCTCAGTTCCACCACTTCCGGCGTGACGCCGGCTCAGGTCCAGGCTCAGGCCGGCAACTACGGGGTCGATACCGGGACGGTCAACGCGCTGGCGGTTGTGCTGTCGCCGGCGGTGACGGCGCTGTTTGCCGGACTGACACTCCGGGTCAAGGTGGCCACCACCAACACCGGCGCGGCAACCCTGAACGTCAACGGCCTGGGGGCGGTGGCAATCAAGGGGTCTAACAACACCGCGATACAGGCAGGATATCTGACGGCGGGAGCGATCGTCCAATTGGTTTACGACTCGACCGCGAACGCTTTTTTTTTGACTAGTGGCCCCGTACTGGCGCCGTACCAGAAGGTCGTTGCGTCCTCCTATACCAACACCTGCGCCTACGCCGTCACGATCAATTACTATCTCGTCGGCGGCGGCGGCGGCGGATACTACGGCGGCGGCGGCGGGTCTACGGCACTATTGGTCAACGGCGTTGTCGTCGCGGTCGCAAACGGAGGCAACGGGGGCAGCGGCGTCAACGGAACCGCTGGCTCCGTAGCAACCGGCACATACTCCGTCCCGGCCGGGGCGACGGTTACGGTGATCGTTGGCGGCGGCGGCGGCGCCGGGTATTCGGGGATCGTCGGCGGCGGCGGCGGCGCCGGGTATTTCGGGGGCGGCGGCGGGTGGACTTCGGGCGGCGGCGGCGGAACCACGTCCGGGGGCGCCGCCGGCGGCACTCTGGCAACCGCCGGATCGTCGGGCCAAGGGGGCAACGGTGGTTGGAACGGCGGCGTCGCCGGCTATGGCGGCACCTCGACGGCCGGGGGCGCCAGCAACTCCACCGGCGCCGGTGGTGGCGGCGGATACGGGGGGGCCGGCGGCATGTCGGGCGCCGCCGGGGGACTGGCCGGGACATTTGCTGCCCCCGGGAGCGGAGCCGCCGGGCGGTACCAGTCACTCAATGCGAGCGAGGGTGGGCAGTCCGGTATCGCCGTCCTGTCCTATTCGGCGCCCGCGCAGGCGCTACCGTAAACAATCTCGTCAACGGTTTAAGTTGACCAGAAGCACCATGATGATCTCATAACGAGAGCTTACCCCATGTCTCACAAGCCGTCCCCGGGACCCCCGCGGGCGGCTTTTTTTATGAAGGCCCCCCCCATGGATCGTCAAATCGTCTATCCTGGACAGATTCCCCTGGAAACCGACCTGTTGCATGCCCAAAAGGACGCCCTGATCGGCCTTGCCATGGCCTGTCAGGCGATGCTCGGCACCACAACCGCGGTCGACGGGCTGGCCTGCACCGCCACCAGCCCGGCCAGCCTGTCGGTCAATCTCGGCCCGGGCTCGCTCTATGCGGTGGAGCCGGTGGACGGCAGTGCCTATGGCTCGCTGCCGGCCGACACCACCGACAGCATCGTCAAGCAGGGCATCCAACTGGCGCCGACCACGCTGACCCTGACCCCGCCCGGCACCGTCGGCTATGCCATCAATTACCTGATCGAGGCCGCCTATCTCGATCAGGACGGCGGCAGCACCGTGCTGCCCTACTACAACGCCAGCAACCCCAGCCAGGCCTACAGCGGTCCCAACAACAGCGGCGCGGCACAGAACACCGTGCGCCAGGGGCTGATTTCCTTGCAGGCCAAGGCCGGGGTCGCGGCCAGCGCCGGCAGCCAGATCACGCCCGCGGTGGATGCCGGCTATACCGCGCTTTATGTGGTCACGGTGGCCTATGGCGCCACCACCCTCACCGCGGGCAACATCGCCGTTGCGCCCGGCGCGCCGTTCATCGCCCCCAAGCTGCCGTTGGTGCCGGCGGCGATCCAGGCGCAGGCCGGCAACTATGCCCCCGACACCGGCACGGTCAACGCGCTGGCGGTGACGCTGACCCCGGCACCATCGGCGCTGACCGTCGGGCTGCCGGTGCGGGTCAAGGTGGCCACCACCAACACCGCCGCCGCGACCCTGAACGTCAACGGCCTGGGGGCGGCGGCGATCGCCCACGCCGACGGCTCGGCGCTGGTCGCGGGTGACCTGGTCGCGGGTCAGGTGGTTGAGTTGATTTACAACGGCTCCGCCTGGGTACCGCCCGCGGTGCCGGCGATCCGGGCGTTTTCGACCGTCGTCTCGCTGACCGCGCCCGGGGCCGGCGCCTGGGTGGTGCCGGCCGCCGTCTTCCTGATCCAGATCGAGGGCTGGGGCGGCGGCGGCGGCTCGTCGGGATCGGCGTCGGGGGGACCGATCAGCGGTGGTGGCGGCGGCGGGTATTTCGCGAAAACGTTGGTGGTCGCCCCCGGGCAATCGATCCCTTACGTGATCGGCGCCGGCGGCCTCCCGGCGGCCTACGGCGCCACCGCCGCCGCGGGAGGGACCACCACCTTCAACGGCACACTCTCGGCCACCGGCGGCCTCGGGTCGAGTTTCTCGTCGATCGGCGGCGGCGGGGTCGGGTTGGGCGGCGACCTCAACCTGACCGGACAGTGCGGCGCACCCTATGCCGGTAGCACCGGAGGCCCCGGCGGCAGTGCGGCGCGGGGCTCGGGCGGCGGCGGCACCGGCACCGGCGCGGCCTCGGGCGGGGGGACGGCGCCCGGCGGCGGCGCCGGCGGTCCCGGCGGCGGCGGCGCCTACAGCGGTCAAGCCGGCGCCGCCGGCGCGCTCCTCATTCGGTATTAAAAAAAAGGGGAACTCCCATGCCTTGCTTTGCCCGTATCATCAACAACGTCGTGATCGAAACGGTGGCGCTGCCGGTGGGCGAGACCCCGGCCGCCTATTATCCGGCCGCGCTGGCCGGGGTCTGGCAGCCCTGTTCGGCGGCGGCGGCGGCCGGCTGGCTGTGGGACGGCACGGCGGTTGTTCCCCCGCCGGCGCCGACCCCGGCCGAAGTGGCGGCCGCCGCCGTCGTCGCCATGCAGGTGGCGTTCAACACCGCACTGACCGCCGGCATCACGGTCCCGAATGTGCCGACCCCCGGCGCGAACCTCCCGGTGGCCACCGACTTCAACAGCCTGACCCTGGTCCACGGCGCCTATACCGCCGCGAGCGCCGGCCTGTTCGCCACCACGCCCTGGCAGACCCCGACCGGCTTCGTGACGCTGACCGCGGCGCAGGTCATCACCGTCGGGCAGGCGGTGCTGACCTTCGAACAGGGCTGCTTCGGCCGGCTGCAAACCGTCACCGCGGCGATCGAGACGGCGCTGGCCTCCAGCCCCGACCCCGCCACCCAGATCGCCGCGATCGCCGCCGCCGCGGTGTGGCCGACATCGTAATGGGTTCAAAGGGCCGACCGGCCCTTTGCGGGCGTGGGCAGAGCCCACAAAACCCCCCGCCATCCCAACTGCTTTTTTAAGGAGATTCCCATGACCCCTCCCAACCCCGGTCTGCTGTCGGCCCCGGTGGAGCGCATCGCCAGCCTGGAAGCCAAGGTCGATCACATCCTGACCTTCACCGAGGAACACCCGCCCGACGAAATGGTGCGGTTTCGCGAATTGTGGGGCGCCCTCGACGGCCTGCGGGTCGAGGTGGTGGCGCTGCGCTCGGACCTGATGCTGGCCAAGGGCGCGTTCCGGGGCGCCGCGACGCTGGCCGGTGTCGGCGCGGTGGTGATCGGCGCGCTCTGGGCGGTGATCCAGGCGGTGATCCCCCATCTGCCGTCGAAGTAGGAGATCAACCCATGACGAAAATGCTGACCGCGGCCGACCTGCCGCCGCTCTCCGACATCCCCCTGTGGCTGGCCCCGACGCTGGCGGAGATTCTCCGCCGGGAGGGGACCCGCTTCGAGGACGATCCCAAAGACCCCGGCGGCGCCACCAAGTGCGGCATCAGCCTGGCGTTTGCCCGGGCGGCACGGCTTGACCTGGACGGCAACGGCGCCACCGACCTCGACGATATCCGGGACGTGACCCCGGATCTCGCCCGACGGCTGATCTTCCTGAAGTTCTACCGGGAACCCGGCATCGACGCGCTGGCGGAGGCGGTGCAGCCGGTGCTGCTGGACACCGCCT
>Ga0302320_10000871_pt1 | contig 71822 bp, 51 predicted proteins | sample Bog_T0_3_FD_202130 | JGI IMG/M metagenome (GOLD analysis project Ga0302320, IMG submission 202130) | Peat permafrost microbial communities from Stordalen Mire near Abisko, Sweden - Bog_T0_3 | ecosystem: Environmental > Terrestrial > Soil > Wetlands > Peat | place: Sweden: Abisko, Stordalen Mire... | reverse complement strand
AAACGGACCTCATCCTCCGAACGCTGAACCCTACCCCCTCCGAACGCGCCTCGGGGTAGAAGGGCCTCTTCCGCTACGCTCCAGAGGCCCTTCTACCCCGCATACTCAACAACTTCACATCTATTTACTGGCATACTTTTACTCCGCCCTTGACATGGAGTTTCTGCAAAACCGCTATGGAACGCTCGATCTGAACTGCGTGAAGGACTGGGTGCTTGCCTATCCTGAAAGCGGGCGGCGGCCTCCGGTGATCTTCGAAACCGGCATGGTGAAAGACGGCGCCGATCTTGAGAAACGCATCCTGACCTCCGACTTTATCGGCACTCTGCCGGTATTCGGCACGCGACAGAACGGCGGTCACGGCTCCTTGCCGGGCAGGGGCATTGTGAACTTCAGTCCGGTGCCGTGCCGGCAGATTCTGGGCTGGTGGGTGGATGGATTCAACCGGCTAAGCGCAACCATGACCGCGCGGCAGCGTGAGCGTCTGACGGCGATGTTTCTGTTCATTGCCTACGTGCACGCAGGCGAGGATTTCATGCCGATGGTGCCCATGCTCAGCGGGCATCCCAACTTTCTGGCCGACGTCAAAGCCACTCCGGCGGTGATGTCGTTTCTGTTTCCTGATCATCCGATGGCAACCGCATGGGCCGGCCTGTGGCAGAAATATGTGGAGTTGAACACGCGCTTCAACACCCGCCCTACGGTGAAAACCTGGAACGCATCCGGAGGCAGATGGACTGAGGACCTGGGCACTTACGTCTGGGCATTTCTGCGGCCTTCCCTGCGCACCGAATATCTGATGCGGAAGTACGACGGTCAGGAACGCTTTGTGACGCCGCAACTGGCGCAGATGGCCGATTGGCTGGTCAACTCGCTCAGCGCTCCGTTCAACGGCGAATCGGAAGAAGCCTATCGCCTTTCCTCCGGCGTGGACGGCGGGCACGAATGGGGCGTGCTGGCGCCGGGCAAAGGTCTGCGGCGCGTGCATCCGCCGCAGGGCGCGCACGCGGAAAGACGCGTGCCGCCGCGCTCACTTTGGTACCTGGGAACCTGCTTGCAGCGCTATGCGCCGCTGGCCGCCGAGCACGCCATGTGGGCCGCGCGCCCCACGAACCAGGACATGGAAACCGCGCTGGGAAGCGTCGAATCCTGGGATGCAATGTATCGCGGCGCCGCGGACAATCGTGGCACCAATCCACACTTGCGCAGCGAGAAGTTCACCGGCTACGGCATCGTACTTAGATCCGCTGTCGAGACTCCCGATGAAGTGTCTGTCCATCTGCAGCAGATCGATCGCGGCCCTAACTACCGCTGGGGCGTTACCGCAGAGGGCGGATGCGGCGTGATTTACTTTTTTGCCGGCGGAAAAGCGTACAGCATGAACGGCGCTGAAGACGTGGGCGACAGGAAAGACCAGGATACGGATTTCTGCACCAACTTCGGCGTGTACAAAAACGGCAGCTTTCACTCGATCGGCGAGAACGTGCTCTCGCGCCCTTTCTACAATCTTGGCGCGGGCCAGTTTGCCGAGATTGTGCCGCGTGAAGGCCAGGACGCCTACTCCGTGCCGGAGTACCTGAGCCGCAGCGTGCTGCTGGCAGGCAGCGAGTATTTTGTGGTGTACGACGCACTGGTGGACCAGACGCTCATCCACCGGCTCTCCTGGTTTGTCCGCCGCGGCGATGAGTTGCCTGTCATCAAGCTGGTGCGAGGCGGATCCGGCGACGCGCGGGCGACGCAGCGCACCGACCTGCAGACAAACGCAACCACGGGCGTCTGGTTTGACGGAGTGGGCGACTCCATGGCGGTAGTCAGCCACCGCAACGATCTGCAGGTGGAAGCTACCAGCTTTGGCTGCCGAGTGCGTACGTCCGGTGTCGAGGATCTTGTCTTCCGCAATTCCCGGCCAGTCCACTATGCCGAAGGCGCAACGGTCTTTGAAGGAACCGCGGGCCTCATTCGAACCAGTAAGGATAAAACCGAGTTCGCCCTGTTTCACGGCACGCGCATTGGCGTGCAGGGCATTACGTTCAGCACACAAGATACGGACCTCGGCATCGGCGGCGCAATCGCTTCCGGCCAGGCGCCTCGGGGCGAATACTTCGCGTCAAAACCATCCTCTGTGACGATTACCGTGCCTTCGCCTTCACCAAAGACGCGCCTCTACGTCGATGGCGAGGCGCAAACCGCCCAATCGGAAGCGGGTGGCTTGGTCATCAATCTGAAAGCGGGACACCATCTTTGGGAACTGACCGATGCCCTGCCTGTTCCCGTTGCGCCGCACGTGGTGAGAACGGAAAACCGCGCAGGCGGTGCGCGGGTGGTAGTTGCATCCGTTGCGGCCGCAACGCAATATCGGCTGGAAGTGAGCAAGGATAACGGCGCCACCTGGACCACGATCAGCGTACAGGCTCAACCGCAGATGGAAGTGAGCGGACTCAACGACGGCGAGAAGGTGCATGTGCGCGCGGTCGCGTTGAACGAGTTGCACGAGAGCTTGCCGGGGCCGGAATATCCGCTCTATGTTACGAATCAACCGCCGCCTCCGCCGGATGGCTTGCACGTTGCCCTGGCGAACGGCGCGGCGGCGATCACCTGGGGAGAAGTGCTGGGTGCGAGCGAGTACCGGCTCTATGTGCGGGCCAGAGGCGAAAGAGAATTTCGTCCTCTCTATCGCGGACTGCTTCGCTCATTTGTGGATCGGCGCCCTGGCATCAAGACATGCAATGCGATTCCTGGAAATTCCAAGAAAGACTTGTCTGCGGATATTTTCGAGTACAGGATTGCCGCTGTGAACGGCAAAGGGGAAGGCGCGCCTTCGGGCACTGCAGACACGGACGCTGCCTCCTGGCGCAACTGGGACCCAAAGCCGGGAGAACGCTTCCGCCGCGTCTACAGCTACCCGCCCGATTCTCCTCAGCTGCCCGGAGCCATGCCTCGCTTTTATCCGGACTGAATCATTGCAGCGAAGGCGTTGCGCATAGCAGTTCATGCAAGGTAAGCAGTTGCAATAAACTCTGGAGGCATCCATGCTCGTTCTCAATCCACAGGTCACTCTTCGCAGGCAAATCAAGCGCGCATCGCGGCGTGCAGGCACACCCTTCCTGGCGTTGATGCTGGCGGTGCCTGCATGGGCCGCTAGTTGTCCTGGAGCCGGAGAGCCTGCCGATTGTTCGCCGTGGGTGGCCACATGGGGAACGGCAATGGTGGATGCGGGCAGCGCAAGTTCCCCGGACCTCAGCCAGGAGACACTGCGCATGATTATTCACACTAGTGTCGGAGGTCCCCAGGTCCGTATCTGGCTCTCCAATCGCTTCGGAACCGTGCCGCTGCACGTTGGGGCTGCGCACGTGGCGCTGAGCACAGACGCCAATCCGGACCCGAAGAGCGATCTCAGCGCGATCCAAACCGGCACTGACCGCACACTGACCTTTGACCACATGCCTTCGGTCACTATCGCGCCCGGCGCCACCATCGTCAGCGACGCGGCAACGCTCGACGTCCCTGCTCTTTTCAATCTGGCCGTGACTCTGTATTTCCCTGACGCGACTCTGGGAACCACGATGCATGGAGGCGCGAATCAGATTTCTTATGCGGCGGCAGGCAATTTTCTAACGGCGCAAACATTGCCCGAAAATTTGTGGACGCGAGCATCCTGGTACTTCCTCACCGGCGTGGACGTCTATGCGCCGGGGGATTCCGCGGTCGTTGCCCTGGGCGACTCCATCACCGATGGAAACCACTCCACGCAAAATGGCAATCATCGCTGGCCGGACTATCTGGCGGCACGCCTGGCGGCCGATGCGGTAACCCGGAAGGCCGGAGTCCTGGGCGTTGTCAACACCGGGATCAGCGGCAACCGCGTGCTGCTCGACGGCGACGGACCGAATGCGCTGGCCCGCCTGAGCTGGGATGTTCTGGAGAGAAGCGGCGTTCGCTACCTGATTCTCTTCCATGGGATCAACGATATTGAGAGCTATACGCGCTTCCGCCAGCCGTACGGAGATCTGGCAGAGCGTCTGGAAGCCGGGCTTACGCAAATCACCACGCAAGCGCACCAGCATGGCATTCTGGTCTTTGGCGCAACCCAGATGACGGACTGCCGCGATTTCAAGTGCGCCTGGCCTGAGGGAGAGGTGGTCCGCAACGCGTTGAATCAGTGGATTCGCACGACTTATGTGTTCGACGGACTCATTGACTTCGATCGGGCAACCCGCGATCCAGAGCATCCAACGCAGCTTTTGCCTCTCTACAATTCAGGCGACTTTGTGCATCTCAACGACACTGGATACAAGGCGATGGCAGACACAATCGATCTGAGTTTGTTTGCAAAGAAATCCGGCACGGCCGCAAATCGCCGGTAGCTGACTGCAACGGCGACGCGACCCACAGTTGCTCTGCTGCGGATTAAACTCCAACGCACCATGCTGACAAACAGATGGTGGAACAACAAGTGCTTTGTCGCTGTAAAATCATCGCAACGAAAACCTTCCATGATGCCGTAACACTGTTCTGGCCTTTTGTTCACGGCGCAAGTGGCTTTCGCTGTCATAAGAGAGATACGTAACCCCTGAATGAAATTCCGCCGGAGCCAAAGCGAATGAAGAAGGAACTTCTTGCCGCCCTCTTGATCTTCACTGCTACTCTTTCTCTGCAAGCTGAGAAGCGGCCCATTGATTATGTCAATCCCTTCCTGGGGACGGCGCCGCTGACAAATCCGGCGGACATCGGATTCAAGCCGCCCTGGCGGGTGTGGGCCGGATTGGTCTTTCCCGGCGCATCGGTGCCCAACGCCATGGTTCAGCTCAGCCCCATCACAAAATTTCACAGCGGCGCCGGCTATGAATATGAGAACCCGATGATCTATGCCTTTGCGCACACAAATAAAGGGCATTGGAATCTCTGCAATATTCCCATCCTGCCGGTAAGCGGCGACGTAAATCCCAACGATTTTGCCTCGAAGTTCAGTCATGCAAATGAGTCGGCCCATCCCGGTTACTATCAGGTTTTTCTGGAGCGCTATAACATCAATGCCGAACTGACCTCAACCTTGAGAACCGGATATCACCGGTATACCTATAAAGATGACAACCAGCCCAAAAAGCTGGTCGTGAATATGGCAGTTTCGAACGAAAGAATCAGGGACTGGAAGATTGAGCAGGAGGGTGACCACAGTTTCAAGGGCTACCAGACGGCGAGTGAAAAGGTCTTCTTTTATGCAGTGTCCAATTACAGGATCAAAGAAATCGAAATGCTGACAGCCGACAAAGGCAAGCTGCCGGTTGTCGATTTTGACAGCGGCAATGGCCCTGTTGAGATCAAAATCGGCCTTTCCTTTGTCAGTACCGAGAATGCAAAAGAGAATCTGGAAACGGAATTAGGAGGAAAGAGCTTTGCTGCGGTAAAGGCTGAAGCTTCCGCAACGTGGGAGAAGCTGCTATCGAAAATTCAAGTATCCGGCGGAACGGAAAAGCAAAAGATGCTTTTCTATTCCTGCCTGTACCGGTCGTTACTATGGCCGGCACTAAGAAGCGACGTAAACGGCGAGTACACGGATGCCAAAGGGAAAGTTGTCAAGGGAGACTTTCAATATTACACGCTGCCTTCCTTATGGGACGACTATCGGAATAAGTTGGTTCTGCTCGGCATTCTGTCTCCCGACGTTACGGTTGACGTGATCCGCTCCCTGATTGACCGGGGCGAAAAGACCGGCTTCATTCCCACCTTCTTTCATGGCGACCACGCAGCGGTATTTATTGCCGGATCGTATCTGCGCGGGCTGAGAGGCTTCGACATAAACAGCGCTTACAGCCTGCTTTTGCGCAATGCCACGGTGGAAGGAGGAACCAGGCCTTATATCAAGGAGTACATGGACAAAGGTTATATCTCTGATCCGGATGTGGCCAACCCGAAAGTCGAAACAAAAGGGAAAGCCGGTGTAACCAAGACACTGGAATACGCCTACGATGATTACGCCGTGGCCCTGCTGGCCTGGGAACTGAAGGACGAGCCGAACTATGCCATGCTGATGAAGCGCTCGCAGAACTACAAAAACATGTTCGATCCATTGACGGGATTGATGCGAGGCCGCCTGGAGAATGGCGATTGGATAAGTAATTTCAACCCGCAGTATCCCTATTACGAATACATGTACCGCGAAGCGAATGCCTGGGAGCAATCGTTCTTTGCACCGCACGATACCGCGGGGCTGATCGGTCTTTATAAGAGCAAGGCGGATTTTGAAAAGCAGTTGGATTTGCTCTTTTCAATTCCCTGGAACCCCGATTACATTGCCGAGAACGTCAATTCATTTATCGGGCAATACTGCCAGGGAAACCAGCCGGACCATGGCTTTGCGTATCTCTACTATTTTGTCGGAAAGCAGGAGAAATCCCAGGCCATTTTGAATACCATCATGAGCCGCTTCTACGGTATGGGCGAAGATGGTCTGGCGCTGTCTGGAATGGACGATGCGGGTGAGATGTCGTCGTGGTATGTATTCAATGCCATGGGCTTTTACCCATATTCTCCGGCCGATCCGAGTTACATTGTCTCGGTGCCGTTATTCAACAAGGTAACGCTCAAATTACAAAACGGTAAAACCTTCACAATTGTGAAGAGGAACTCTGGCAATCAAATCACCGGCCTTACCTATGGGGGGCGGAAGATAGACGGCTATTTCATTCCTCACAGCGATCTGGTTAAGGGTAAGGAATTGGTCATCACGACGAGGTAAAAGATTCGAGTTCAGGAGCAACGACCATGAAATGCAGATTGATTGCAGCAGCATCCCTTGTATTCCTGCTTACCGCCGTGCCTTGCGCGCAGGCGGCCAGCGGCCCACTGCCGCGCAGCACGCCTGAGGCGCAGGGCATATCGTCACAGGCCATTCTCGATTACGTGCAGGCGTCGGATAAGAACGTGAACACGCTGCACAGTTTCATGATCCTGCGGCATGGGCAGGTCATCGCCGAGGGATGGTGGAAGCCCGAGTCGGCGGACAAGGCGCACATCCTGAACTCGGTCAGCAAGAGTTTCAATGCCACGGCGGTCGGGCTGGCCATCCACGAGGGCAAATTGCGCCTCAACGATCGTGTGCTGAAGTTCTTTCCCGCCGATGTGCCGGCCGACCCGTCAGAGAATCTCAATATCATGACGGTGCGCGACCTGCTCACCATGTCCGGCGGCCACGACACCGAACCGAAGGCCGTTGGCGGTGCGCCCTCGGTCAAGCAGTTTCTCGCTCATCCGGTGGTGTACAAGCCCGGCACCCATTTTCAATACAACACCATGGGCGCTTACACTCTGTCGGCCATCGTGACCAAGGTGACCGGGCAAACCACGCTGGAGTATCTGAAGCCGCGCCTGTTTGAGCCGCTGGGCATCGAGAATCCCCGCTGGGACAGCAGCCCTGAAGGCAATTCCCTGGGCGGCTATGGCCTGTGGCTGCGCACCGAAGACATCGCCAAGTTCGGCCAGCTTTACCTGCAAAAAGGCAAGTGGAACGGCAAGCAGTTGATACCGCGGAAATGGATTGCTGAGGCAACCAGCAAACAGATCGACAATGCGCAGGAAAGCCACGCCAAAATTGGCCCGGACTGGGTTGAAGGGTATGGCTTTCAATTCTGGCGCTGCCGGCACAATGCGTATCGTGGAGACGGCGCCGGCGGCCAGTTTGTGCTGGTAATGCCGGACCAGGATGTGGTGATTGCCATCACCGCCGACTCGGACAACATGGAAGCGGAACTGGATGCGGTCTGGGACCACCTGCTGCCCGCATTCCATGCCGCCACGCTGCCTGAAGATGCAGCCGGCCAGGAAAAGCTGAAGCAGGCAATTGCGAATCTGGCGGCTCATCCCAGGCAGAAAAAAGCGAATTGATTGCGGGGAGACCCTTTCACTGGAAGAGCCTCCCTGTTGCGATCGACACGCCTGTCTTCGTTACACAATCGTCAACGTCTGGTTTGCCGCCAGAGAGACAGGGCTCGCAAATTCCAGCGTCACGCCCTCGCCAGTCTTCGTCGAGCGCGTGGTCAGCAGCTTGGCGCCGATGTGCGCGGACTCGGCGGCCATGGCGAGTTTGAGCACACGCAGGCTGAGTGTTCCGTGGACGCAGTGGATGGACAGCGTGCGCCCGGTGCGGCCGATGGTGCCAAAGCCGTAGGCCGTGGCCCAAGGCGCGCGGAAATCTCCCGGCGCCGTGGGCGCAATCGCAAGAGTCTCATGCGCCACATCGGGCTTGAAGCCGGTGGCGGCAAGCAACGTGGCCCAACTGCTCATGGCGCGGGAGTAGTGGCCGCCGCATTCCACATGGTTCCACGGCTGGCCTGCGCGCAGATAGCGGCTATGGATCGCCTCCACAATCTTCACTCCGTCGGCATAGTGGCCATGATCCATCAGCAGCGAGGCAAAGGCGAATTCGATGCCCGTCCATGTTCCGCCCGCCTGTCCGTTAGCCACTGCCAGCAGGCCCATCCCGCCTCGGGGAGCGGTGGCATTGCGCAGCCCGAACTCCGGATTGAAGTTGTGTTTCAGAATGCTGCCAATGGATTGCTGTAGGTTTTTCTCTGAGATGGTGGTGGGCAGGCCGATGAGATGCGAGAACCACTCGCCGGAGATCTGGTCGGTCATGCACAGCTCATCGCGCGTTTTACCGTCGACAAAAAGACTGTAGAATTCGCCGTTGAACAGCATCTGGTCGAAGCTGGCCGAGGCTTTGGCCAGCAGGTCCACCCAGCGCTTCTGGTCAGCGGGTTTGCCGGCATCCGCGGCCATCCGGACGGCGGCGCGCAGCGAGCCAATCCATAGCGAGGCAATGTAGGAAGGCGCTCCCCGCATCCCCCAGGCGTCATACGTCTGCAGGCCGGTATCGCGGTCGGGCAGGCCGTCGCCGTTGGTGTCCAGCGACTCGGTAAAGGCCATGGCGCGGACAACGTGCGGCCACAAGTCGGCCAGATATTGCCGGTCGCCGGTCCACAGGTAATCGCGGTATACCATCATCACGAACTGGGGATTCATGTCGACGCGCTTGAAGCCCTTGTCCACTTGATCCAGGTCGCCGTCAAAATTGTGCGGCACCTGTCCCAGGTCGTTCTGGTGTGCGATGATGCGCTTCATCTGCGAGAGCTTGAGCTCGGGGAAGAGGGCAACAATGGGAAAGCTGCCCTGGTAATCCACGTCGGTGGTGGACAGGCCGCAACAGCCCAGGCCCTCCCACACGGCGTAGCCGCCGTCCTTGGTCCACCAGGTGTTGACCACCAGCGTGGACAGTTGGCTTGACCATGCAAAGGCCATCGCATCGCCGCACGATGTATCCGTCAGTGTGCGGGCAAACGCCTCCGTGGCGGCGCGATGCCGGTCGTATTCCTTACAGAGGAAGCGGTTCACCTGGGCGGCATCGCTGTACCAGTTGCTGTACATGTGCCCCATCTCGTGCCCGTTCTTGCTGAGGTGATGCGGGAAATGCCAGCTCAGCGTGAAGCGAATCTCAACCTTCTGATGCGGAGCCAGTTTGACGCTCGAGGCCAGCGCCCCGGTTCCCCAGTTCAGATGCGGAGCGTTGTTGCTTCCAGTCAGGTTGGCGCGGACTTCCTTGAGCAGATTTCGGTCGGCCGCCTCGCCGCCCTCCGGGTCGGCGGCGTGGGCATCGGCAAAGACACGGGCCAGCAGCGCGTCGCCGCAGAACTCCTTGATCTTGTTTTGCAAAGCAGCGCCGGAGAGAGCATCGATCTCTTCGTTCGTCGGCAGGCCCAGGCTGGGATCGGTTGTTCCCTTGGTATTGGGCAGGCGGCCCGTGGCAAGAAACTCCTGCAGCACATCCAGCACCATGAAGTTGACTCGGTGCGTCCGCCAGCGGCAGTAGCCGGGCACGGCGTACTCGTGGAAGGTGCCACCGATGGAAGAGTGCTCGCCCCCGGTCACCGAGAAACACATGCTGCCGATGCCCGACGGAAAATCGCTCTTGGCTGCGGTCTCAAACAGCAGGCTGGTGGTGGCCGCGTCCTTGCTGAGCGTATTGGTCAGGTGGCGCTCGGGCAGCGCGGAAGCCAGCGGATTGTCCATGAATCCGGCCAGCGAAACTTCCACCGCTTCATCGCAGGTGTTTTCCAGGGTGTAGACCACGTGGAATCCGGGCGTCGCAGAATCGCGCGCGCTGCCGGGAATGAACGGAGAGAAGACCTTGGACGAGACGCGCACCGGAAGCGTCGGATCGTTGTAGCGAAGTCCCGTCATCGGGAACCAGGCTTCGTAGTCGATCGACTCCACATCCTGCACGAAGGGCAGGGAGTAAACCTCGTACTCATCGGAGCGCAGATAGAGCCGCCTTATTTCCGGCTCCGCGGCGGAGGCTTTCCGGGCGTACAGCACAAAGCGCAGATACTGCGGCCCCGGAGCGGGCGGCGCGGTGGTGGAGCGCGCATTCTGCGCCCAGGGACCGGAGTTGAAAATCTGCCACTCGTAAAAGCAGCCGTCGGCGCGAATCTCCACAAATCCCGTGCCGATGCCGCCCAGCGGCGCTCCCGACCCCATCGGCATGGTGGCGGGAATGGCGACGGGCACTCCCGGCGTGTGGGCACCGGAGGCTGTGTTGTGCGCGGTGCCGCCGCGCTGCACTAAAACCTGGTAGGGCGCTGCGAAGGCAGAGGGAGAGGCCAGAACGGCAGAACCCGCGGTGGCTACTGAGGCGAGAAATTTGCGGCGAGAAAGACTCACTGAACGCTCCTATGGGCAGAAATTCCGGTATTCATCGCAGGGAAATAACCTGCGTGCGGGACGGCACAATTATAGGGCGTGAATGGGCTGTCGGGATTGTGGACCAGGGCCGGTCAGGAGAGCTTCTTCCCGGCGTTCTGTTCGGCGGCTGGAAGCGTGATCCGGATCTTCGCGCCGCCGCCTTTCCGGTTGCAGGCGCTCAGCTCTCCTTTGTGCAGCCTTACCGCACGTTCGGCGATGGCAAGTCCCACGCCAAATCCCCCTGTATACGGGCTGCGCGCGTAGTCCACGCGATAGAACGGACGAAAAATGGCGGTCAGTTGATTCTCTGGAATTCCCGGGCCGCGGTCGCTCACTTCGATCACGGCCTGCCAGGTTCCGCGCCCCGCCGCCGCCTTGAGCGCAATCTCCACTTCGGTGCCGCTCTCGGTATAGCGGATCGCGTTGCGCACCACATTTTCGATCGCCCGGTAGAGCAGTTCCTGGTTGCCGGGAATGATGCACGCATTGTCTGCGTGGAAGACCACCGTGCATTGCCGCTGCCGGGCTTCGAACTCGGCGTCGGGAATCATGCGCTCAATCAGGCGATTCAGTGAGAGAGGCTCGAGGTCATCAACCCTTTCCAGGGCTTCCATGGACGACAGGGTGAGCAGTTGCCCAATCAGCTGATTCAGCCTCTCCGTCTCCCGCTCAATCCGTTCCAGGTGCGCAGCCGTTGCCGGGTCCGCATCCTCGCGGGCCAGTTCCAGCGCCACGCTGAGCCGCGCCAGGGGCGACCGCAGCTCGTGCGACACATCCCGCAACAGCAGCTTCTGCGCATCCACAAGCGATTCCAGCCGCTCCGCCATGTGATTGAAGTCGTGAATCAGGGCGGAGATTTCGTCGCCTTCAAACATGCGCGACTGTGCGGCGGGCCACACCACGCGCGCACTCAGCTTGCCGGTTGCCAGCTCGCGTGCCGCCTTCCTCAGCCTCACCATCGGACGGGTCACAAGCAGCACCAGCACAAAGGTTGTGAACCCGCCGACGACAATCGCCACGGGAAGCTGCGGAAACGAGAAGCGCAAAAGATCCTGATACTTGGCGACGTTCCTCGGCATATGCGGACGGCTGAGCAGAAAAACGTACCGCTTTCCGCTCGGAGATGAGGCCGGAACCTTCCATATATATTGCTTTCCCACCTGGATTCCGATGGGACGCGTGGGCTGCGCCGCGCTTTTGCCCGGTTCCTCCATGCCGGGCGCCGGGCATAACCGCTGTTCCGCCGCATCCTCCAGAGCGATGGTCTGGGCCAGGCTCGCGCCATACGCTTGCAAAGCAGCGCAGCCTCCGGTTTCATAGGCGCCGGCCGCTTGGCGCGCGTTCACTTGCAGGCTGCTGTACAGTGCGTCGGACAGAACGTCCGGAGGGCTCTCGGAAAAATGACGGCGCACAATCAGCTCGGTTGAGATCACGAAGATCAGGCTCTGCGCAATCCAGAAGATGATGAAGATTTTAAAGAATAGGCCGCGCATCGATTCGTCCTTTACTCAGTCCTTGGCCGCCGGCGCCGTTGCATTGACGGTCAGTTGATAGCCGACGCCGCGAATTGTCTTTACCTGCTCCTCGGGCGCGCCGTGTTCGGCCAGCTTTCGCCGCAGGCGGCTCACGTGCATATCCAGGCTGCGGTCGAAGGGATGAAACTTCCGTCCCAGCACGTTTTCCGAGATATCTTCCCGCGCCACAACCTGTCCCGGCGAGCGCATTAGCGCTTCCAGCAGCGCGAATTCCACATCCGTCAGGTCAACCTTGTTTCCATTTTGCAAAACCGTTCGCGCCGCACGGTTCAGTTCCAGCCCTTCGGCGCGTAGCACCGTCTGCTCCGGTTTCACGCTAGGATCGCCGCTGCTTCTGCGCAGGATGGCGCGCACCCGGGCCAGCAGTTCGCGCGGGTTGAACGGCTTTGACAGATAATCGTCCGCGCCGATCTCCAACCCCACGATGCGGTCCACATCTTCTCCGCGGGCGGTCAACAGCAGCACGCTGATTGCCGACGAGGCCCGGATATGCCGCAGCACCTCAAAGCCATCCAGCCCCGGCAGCATCACGTCCAGCAAAACCAGCGCAAACCGTTTTTCCAGCGCCGCCTTCAGTCCCGTGTCGCCGCGGTGCACGGAGGTCACGCGGAATCCATATCGTCCCATGTACTCCGTCAGCATCGAGCAAAGCTCAACGTCATCGTCAATGAGAAGAATGTCGTCCACTTGTATCTTCCCTGCTCCATGAAGGAATGCTTTACGCCCCACAACCGTCTGCCGCCTTCAGCAACCCTCGCCTACAGCCTACGCCATTTCCGGTCAAACCCAACGGCGGAAATGTAACAAATGGTCACAGCCTGCGTGACATTTTGTTACACAGCTTTACCCAATGTGACTGCACGGCACTGTCCTGCGGCGTCTCCTGAATATGTAGGTTGTTCGCGTTGATGTCGAAAGGATTCATCATGACAAAGCAGGCCATTCTCAGCACGATATGCGGCGTTCTTCTCCTCTGCGGTACGCTGCAGGCGGCGGCCCAGGCGCAGGCGGGAAGTGTTCATGGAGTCGTAACCGATCCATCGGGAGCGGTCATTCCATCGTCAACCGTCACGCTCACCAGCAAGGATGGCGCCTCCAGAACCACCACCAGCAGCGCCAAAGGTGCCTTTGTCATCGACCGTCTGGAACCAGGGCGCTACGCCATCACCGCCGCGGCCAAGGGCTTTGCTCCCTCCGATCCGGTCGAGGTGCTGGTCTTCGCCGGCAAGACCACCATTCAGAACATCGATCTGAAAATTCAAGCTGAAACGCAACAGGTCACGGTCAACGACCAGAGTGTGAGCCTCGACACCAGCGCCGATAACAACGCCAATTCCCTCGTCATCGAGGGCAAGAACCTCGACGCGCTCTCCGACGATCCGGACGAGTTGCAGAGCGAACTCACCGCTCTTGCCGGCCCATCGGCCGGACCCAATGGCGGGCAAATCTACATCGACGGTTTCAGCGGCGGACAGCTTCCGCCCAAATCCTCCATTCGCTCGATTCGCGTCAACCAGAACCCCTTCTCGGCGCAGTTTGACAAGCTGGGTTACGGACGCATCGAGATTCTGACCAAGCCCGGAACCGACAAGTTCCACGGCACCATTATGGCCAACGGCAATGACTCCGCTTTCAATTCGCTGAACCCGTTCGTCACCAGCGAGCCCACTTACTACTCCACGTTCTTCACCGGCAGCGCCGGCGGTGCGCTGAACAAGAGCGCTTCCTGGTACGCCAGCGTTTTCCGCCGCGACAACCAATCCAACTCGATTGTGAATGCCGATCTTCTTGACTCCAGCGGCAACACCTACAACTACACGGCGGCCGTTGCCAATCCGCAGTCGCGGCTTGATTTCAGCCCGCGCTTCGATTTCCAGTTGGGAGCTAAAAATACGCTTACCGTCCGGTACATGTATGACCGGCAGAAGGAGACTAACAGCGGTGTCTCGCAATTTTCCCTTGAAAGCCAGGCTTACAATGTTGCCAATCAGGAAAACACGCTACAACTGAACGACTCGCAGGTCATCAACGATCACGTGGTGAACGAAACCAATTTTCAATACACCCGCGACCGCGATAATCAAACAGCGCAGAATACCGATCCGACCGTCACTGTGCAGGGAGCGTTCACCAGCGGCGGAAACAACATCGGCGTGAACCGCGACAATCAGGACCGCTATGAGTTGCAGAACTACACCATGGTCATCAAAGGCGCGCATTCCATTGATGCAGGCGGACGGCTACGCTTTACGCGGGACGCCAACGTCACAACCTCGGGCTTCAACGGCAGCTACATTTATTCCTCGCTCAGCGCCTACCAGGCACATACTCCTACCCAGTACAGCGTTACCGCCGGGGCCGCCGCCGCGCTCGTCAACTACTATGACCTTGGCTTCTTCTACCAGGACGACTACAAGGTGCGTCCCAACCTGACCTTCAGCTACGGCCTGCGCTACGAGATGCAGAACGGTATCGACGATCACAACGACTTGGCTCCACGCCTCTCTTTTGCCTGGGCGCCCGGCGGCAGTGGAACTGTGCAGGCCAAAACCGTCATTCGTGGCGGGTATGGATGGTTCTACGATCGTTTCAGCGAAAGCAACATCCTGCAGTCCATCCGCCAGAACGGAGTCATGCAGCAGCAGTACGTTATCAAGAACCCAACCTTCTACCAGAATGCTCCTACGCCGTCGCAACTGGCGGCCAGCAGCATTGCTGCGCCCACCGTCTATCAGATTGCGCCCGGCCTGAAGGCGCCCGTCAATATGCAGGCAGCCCTGGGCATAGAGCATCAATTCGGCAAGATTGCCACGCTGGCCGCTACGTATATCAACTCGCGCGGCGTGCACCAGCTTTACAGCGATAACATCAACGCTTTTGAGCCCGCTACATACAATGCGGCCACAGGCACAGGCACGCGGCCAAACGGCGTCAACGAAAACATCTATCAGTTTCAGTCCGGCGGCGTATACAACCAAAATCAGCTCATGCTCAACTACACCGTGCACGCCAGCCGCGTTACACTCTTTGGCTTTTACTCGCTCAACTACGCCAAGGCCGACACATCCGGCGTCAACTATTTTCCCACCAACCAGTCCAATCCCGGCGCCGACTACGGACGTTCCAGTTCCGATGTGCGCAACCGCTTCCTGCTGGGCGGAAACATCCAGGCTCCCTACGGAGTCGCCTTCAGCCCCATGCTGGTGATGGATTCCGGCTCACCGTTCAACATCACCATCGGGCAGGACCTGAATGGCGATAACCAGTACAACGACCGGCCGGCGCTTGCCACAGCCACAAGCACTGATACGGTAAAAACTAGTTATGGCACGTTTGACCTGAATCCGGCGTGGAACGCAACGCGCATTCCGTTTAACTCCGGCAACGGGCCGGGCCAGTTGAGCATGAATCTCCGGGTCAGCAAGTCCATCGGCATCGGGCCCAAAGTCACGGGCACATCTGCCGCTGCTTCCGGCAGCCAGGGTGGACCTGGCGGCGGCGGCCCGCCTCCCGGAGGCGGTGGTGGCGGTCCCGGCGGTGGACTGGGCCCTGGCGGCCTGAGTGGAAGCAGCGGCGGACCGCCCCGTCTCGATCAGGCTGTGGCCCGGCGTTACTCGCTCAACTTTGCGGCCATGGGAAGAAACGTATTCAACAACGTGAATCTGTCCCAGCCAGTAGGCGTTCTGGATTCGCCCATGTTCGGCAAATCGAATTCGCTCTCCGGTGGGTTCTTCTCCTCGTCCGCATCCAACCGCAGCATCGATCTACAGGTCTCATTCAGTTTCTAGGAATGGCTGCATCGATGATGGAAAACAGGTAGAAAATGAACCTCGGTCTCTAAGGCCAGGATTCCATGCACCTCTTGAGGCGCGGCGCAAGCCGCGCCTTTTCCATGCTGGATTTGTGCATCCAATTGCAGAAAAGCCATTGCCTGGAAAAGTGTGCCGTTTTGCTCAGTACATATCCTTTTGATTGTCTAGCTTGGAAAGGGTAGAATTGCGTCTCCGTGATGGTGGCAGCAGAAACCGGGCTCAGGGTCTGTAACGGAATGAAGGGGACGTGTGGTGCTTTGTCATGGGAGAATCGGCCTGGTCGGGCCGTGAATCCGATTGCCATGCAACGAACCACGTACGCAGCATGTGGGCGGCATGAATACGTATCCGGATAGACCCGACGCGATGTCTCGAATATTCCGAACGCTGATGTTTTGCCTCACTGCGTTTTTGCTCTTTCAACTGATCAGCCTCGATCTCAGTTGGCCCAATCAGTTGATCCTGGGCGCAGCCAGCGTCCTGCTCGGCCTGACGTTCAACCGGCTCTCCAGCTCGCGCGTTGTCACCATCGCCCTGATGCTGATTTCGATCACTGCGACCCTGCGCTATGGATGGTGGCGCGTTCACCTTCTGATCGATTACTTCTCCGATGAATCCAACAATCGCGGCGTCATCGATTCCGGGCTCCTGCTCCTGCTCATCTCGGCGGAGGCCTACACCATCCTGATCATGTTCCTGGGTTACATGCAGACGGCCTGGCCGCTGCGGCGCATGCCCATCGCCATGCCGAACGATGTTTCCCAATGGCCCCATGTCGATCTGCTGATTCCCACCTACAACGAGCCGCTGTCGCTGGTTCGCTACACCGCGCTGGCCGCGATCGACATCGATTACCCGCCGGAAAAGCTGCACGTCTACATTCTGGATGACGGCACGCGCGAGGATTTTCAGGAATTTGCGCGCGAAGCGGGCGTGGGCTACGTTATGCGCGAGGAACACACGCATGCCAAGGCCGGTAACATCAACCACGCGCTGACCACGATGCACTCGTCCTTTGTGGCCATCTTCGACTGCGATCACGTTCCCACGCGCAGCTTTCTGCAGATGACGCTGGGCTGGATGATCGCCGACCCGAAACTCGGCATGCTGCAAACGCCGCACCACTTTTATTCGCCGGATCCGTTTGAGCGCAACCTGCTGCAATACAAAACCATTCCCAATGAAGCGGAGCTGTTTTACGGCATTGTGCAGGACGGCAACGACTTCTGGAATGCCACCTTCTTTTGCGGCTCCTGCGCCGTGCTCCGCCGCTCAACGCTCGACGAGGTGGGAGGTATCGCCACCGAGACGGTGACCGAGGATGCGCACACTTCTCTACGCATGCAAAAGCTGGGCTATAACACCGCCTATATCAATATTCCGCAGGCCGCAGGCCTCGCCACTGAGAGCCTTTCAGCTCACGTGGGGCAGCGCATCCGCTGGGCGCGCGGCATGATCCAGATCCTGCGCACCGACAATCCCCTGTTCGGCGGGAAGATGAAATTTACCCAGCGGCTCTGTTACTTCAACGCCATGGCGCATTTTCTCTACGCGGTTCCGCGCCTGGTCTTTCTCCTGGCTCCGCTGGCCTACCTGCTGCTGGGAAGAACCATCATTCCCGGCTACTGGGTCGCCATCCTGGTTTACGCCCTTCCCCACCTGGTTCTGTCCAATCTCACCAATTCCCGCGTCCAGGGAAATCATCGCCACTCCTTCTGGAACGAGATTTATGAAGCCGTGCTCGCACCTTACATACTGATGCCGACATTGCTGGCCCTCATCAATCCCAAACTGGGCACGTTCAATGTCACCAGCAAGGGCGGCACGGTCAGCCATACCCGGTATGACAGTCAAATTGCGGCGCCTACCAAGTGGCTTCTCTTCCTCAATTTCCTGGGCTTGGTAGTGGTTCCGTACCGGCTGCTTGTCACCGATCGCGACCACGTCGGCGCGGTCATCATGAACCTGGTCTGGATTCTGTTCAACATGGTCATTCTCGGCGTGGCGGCTGCCGTGGCTAACGAGCAGAAGCAGAGGCGCGTAACCGTTCGCATTGAAGTCAGAATCCCCGTGCGCATCGATCTGGCCGACGGCCGCAAAATCGATGGCATGTCCGTGGACATGTCGGTCGGCGGCGCTTCTATCCGGCTGTCTGAGGAAGCGAACTTCGCCAAGGGCGACACCTTCCGGCTGGCCTTTCCCGAGCACGCCGGCAATGCGGAGATTGGCGCCGAAGTCATCGGGATCTATGGCAGGGAACTGCGCCTGGCCTTTGCGCTGCCCAACATCATGGAACAGGAGGTGCTGACCCGGGCGCTCTACTCGCGCGCCGACGCTTGGATCGGCTCGCTTGAGAACAAGGAAACCGATCGGCCCCTGGTCAGTCTTGGGCGCGTCGTCCGGCTGTCTTTCACCGGGATTTACGAGGTAATCAAAAGCCTCCTTCCGGAAAAGTCGGAGATTGCCGAGCCCGGCCCAACTTCAACCGCCGCCTTGATCCTGATGGCATGTGTGCTGGGCGCATGCAGCCAGGCCTTCGGCGCCGCCCAGGCAACGGGTGCGGCCAATGCCGGTGCAAGCACCTCGCCCCCCGTCGTCACAGGCGCCGCTGTGACGGGATCTCCCGCAGAGAGCGTCCCCAGTCTCAGCCAGGTCATCACTCTGAAGGATATGGGACTGCTGCAGCCGGTCGAGATGCGCGGGCCCCACTCGTACTACTCGCTCCACTTCACTCTTTCTCATGTGATGGTCCCGCGGAACGCGACGCTCAGGTTGAACTACAGTATCGATCCCAGCCTCGACCCGCGAACGACCTCCCTGGGAATCATCCTCAATGGCATTGCGGTAACCACTCTTCCCGCAGCGCCTGCGGCACAGGCACGCGGCTTTGCCACTGTCGATATTTCTATCCCGGATGCTTTGCTGGTGCGCAGCAATCTACTTACCTTCGAGTTTTACGGAAGTGGCGTGATGCAGCGCGAGGAGCAAGCCAAGTCTCGCGTTCTGGCCCGTATCAACCCCGCTTCAACGCTGGAGGTGAATGGCGACCGTCTCCCCTGGAGAAACAATCTGAATCAACTTCCGCTGCCCATCTTCGATAGCGATCTCCAGACCACGACCACTGTCCCCTTTGTCTTTCTTTCGCAGCCCAGCCCAAAGCAGCTTGAGGCCGCGGGCATTGTCGCCTCCTGGCTGGGAGTTCACGCCAGCACCAAGCCCGTCCGCGTTACGGTCTCCATAGGGCAGATACCGCCTGGTAATGCGATTGTCTTCTCCAGTGAACCATCGCTGCTGCCCGGCGCGCTGCAGATTCCGCCCGGCGCCGGTCCCGTGCTCGCGCTGAGAACCAACCCGTTGGATGCAGACGGCAATGTGCTGGTGCTCGCCGGCCAGGATGACGAACAACTCCTGACGGTTGCCCGGACGCTCTCCCTGACGAAAAACGCCAATGCCGCTAATCCTGCGGAGGGCCTTCCGTTCAGCGGCGATACCGCCCGCATTCCGGACTTGACCATGCCCGCGGCTCAGCTGCGCGATGATGCACCGCGATGGCTGCCCATCCGCCGCACGGCGCCCTTGGCGAGTTGCCAAAATCCGGACGCCCTGCAAAGCGACGGATCGAGCCCTATCCCCCTTTACTTCCACGTTCCGCCCGACCTCTACTACGGCGAAGAAGAAAATATCGAGATGAACCTGCATTACCGGTATAACGCTCCGCCGGTTGCGCAGGGGTCGGCATTGCGCGTCTTCATCAACGGCGTGCTGATCAATGAAATTCCCTTGCTGCCGGGCGTGGGAATGATTGCCGGGCAACGCACCATCCTGGTGCCGGTCGCCGATATTCGGCCGTTTGGAAACACCGTTCTTTTCAACTTCGACTTCATTCCGGTAAACCGCAATGCGGCGCAGAACCCGTCGGGCCCAGCTCTGCAAGGTGAAATCCTCTGTAACTCATCGCTCGACCTCCACGGCCTTGCGCTGTGGACCAGCATGCCGGATCTTGAACTCTTTGCCAATGCGGGCTTTCCCTTTACGCGACTTGCGGATTTGTCTGAAACCGATGTTGTCCTTCCCTCAGTTCCCAGTACGGACGAGATCGCTCTCTATCTTCATCTCATGAGCCACTTCGGCGCCCAGACCGGCTACCCGGTGCTGCGCGTCACCGTGGCTGCGCCGAATACGGTCATAGGCAGCGGCCGCGACTACCTGATTCTCGGCACCATTGCCAACCAGCCCGCCTTCAACTCGCTTGTTGCCTTGCTCCCCGTCACTTTCGATGTGCAGGGAATTCATGTCAAACCGGCGAACGCGTGGATTGCCTATGTATCATCCATCGAAGCCTCTCTTTCGCGATGGTGGCCCCGTCTGCTTGGCAAACCTCCATCGCAGGATGTACCACTCGATGGATCTGGAATGCCCAGCGCAGTGGTTGAAGAAATTCAGTCGCCGTCTTCTCCTGACCGGTCCATTGTTCTTGTCGCTCTCAAGCAGGATGCGTCCGCGGACGATTTCGCCGCCGTGTTTTCCGCTCGATCGCAGTCGCAAGATATCACCGGCACAGTCAGCCTGCTGCGTAACTCGCAATTCCAGTCCTATGCGATGAACGGCGTTACGTACCATGTGGGAGATATCACATGGTTTGCCCTGATGCGCATCTGGCTTACACAGCATTTTCTGCTCCTGCTGTTCACCGTGACGGCGCTCAGCTTCCTGGCCGGGTTCTGGGTATACGGATGGATGAGCTGGCACGCGCGCGAACGATTGAAGTTGGCGAATCCGGATAACGGCCAAAAATAAAACGCCCGCGCCGGCAATCGTCCCGCATCCTGAATCCGCCGTAGCTTGAAAAACGACCCCGCCTGCGCATCGGCCGAGTGCACTTTTTGCACAATCGGAGTGTACGAATTTTCCTCAGCCGCGCCATGTACCATGAACCAAGGCACTCATGACAGACAAGAAAAATCTCTCCCCTGAAATCCTTCTTCACATCGCTGAAACGCTCAATCTTCCTCTACGCGGCCTGGTCGCGGTTGTCGAATTGCTCGACGACGGCGGCACGGTTCCCTTCATTGCGCGCTATCGCAAGGAGGCCACCGGAAACCTCGACGAAGTGCAGATTCGGGATATCGAAGAGAAGCTGGCCTACTTCCGCGACCTTGAAGACCGGCGCGCAACCATCCTTTCCTCCATTGCCGAGCAGGGCAAGCTTACCGATGAGCTCAAGGCCCGCATTGAAGCCACTCTCGACCGCAGCGAGCTTGAAGACCTGTATCTTCCTTACAAGCCCAAGCGCCGCACCAAGGCCACCATCGCCCGCGAAAAAGGCCTGGAGCCGCTGGCCGCTTATCTCTGGGCGCAGCAGAATTCCGCGGAACCGCTGGAGACGTTTGCCGCCGGCTTTGTGAACGCGGAACTCGGCGTGGCCTCGGTGGACGAAGCGCTCGAAGGCGCGCGCCACATCGTTGCCGAGTGGATCAGCGAAGACGCCGACCTGCGCAAGGCTCTGCGCCAGCTTGTCTTCAACGAAGGCATCGTCGTCAGCCGCAAGGCCACCGACGCCGAAGACGCGCAGGAAAAATTCAAGATGTATTACGAGTACTCTGAGCCGGTAAAGACCATTCCTTCCCATCGCATGTTGGCCATCCGCCGCGGCGAAGGCGAAAATGTTCTCTACTTTCTCATCGAGGTGGAAGCGGAGCGCGCCCTCGCAATCATGCGGCGGCATGTGCTGCGCCAGCAGGGCGATTGGACGCGCCAGCTTGAGCTGGCCATCGACGACGCCTGGAAGCGGCTGCTCAATTCCTCCATTCAAGCCGAGATTCGCCTGGAACTGAAGCGCCGTTCCGACACAGAAGCGATCCAGGTCTTCCGCGACAATCTCTACAATCTTCTGCTCTCTCCGCCCGCCGGCCCCATCTCCGTGCTCGGCATCGATCCCGGCCTCCGCACCGGCTGCAAGGTCGCCGTGGTGGATGAAACCGGCAAGATGTTGGCCCACGACGTGCTCTATCTGCACACATCAAAACACGGCAATGAAGAATCCGCGCCCAAGCTCGAAGCGCTCCTGCGTCGCCACAATGTGCGCGCCATCGCCATCGGCAACGGCACCGCCTCGCGTGAGACTGACGCATTTGTGCGTGACTTTCTCCGCGACAAGGGCATTGAAAATATTTTTTCCGTCACGGTCAGCGAGTCGGGCGCCAGCGTTTACTCCGCGTCCGACGTTGCACGGCAGGAGTTTCCCGATCTCGACCTCACCGTGCGCGGCGCCATCTCCATTGCGCGCCGGCTCCAAGACCCGCTCTCCGAACTCGTCAAGGTCGATCCCAAGGCCATCGGCGTGGGCCAGTACCAGCACGATGTGGATCAGCGCCAGTTGGCTGACTCACTTGAGAGCGTCGTCGAGAGTTGCGTCAACCGCGTGGGCGTCGATCTGAACACATCTTCGTGGACGCTGCTGCGCCACGTCGCCGGCATCACCGAGCGCACCGCGTTAAACATCGTCAGCTATCGCAATGAGAAAGGCTGCTTCCGCTCGCGCATGCAGGTGCTTGAGATTCCCGGCATTGGCCCCAAGACCTTCGAGCAGGCCGCCGGTTTTCTGCGCATCCGCAACGGCGACAGCCCTCTGGACATGACCGCTGTCCATCCCGAGTCGTACCCGGTTGTCGAGCAGATTGCACTCTCGCTCAAGACCACGGTCAGCGCCATCATTCAGCAGCCGCAGTTGCTTGAGGCGGTGGACCGCGGCCAGCTTTCGGCCGGCTCCTTCACGCTGGATGACATTCTCAGCGAACTGCGCAAGCCCGGCCGCGATCCGCGCGATTCCTTCGTCGCGCCCAGCTTCCACGACCAGGTGCGCGAGATTGCCGATGTGCAGCCCGGCATGGTGCTTGAAGGCGTGGTCACCAACGTGACCAAGTTCGGTGCCTTCATCGACATCGGCGTCCACCAGGACGGCCTGGTCCACATCAGCGAGCTCTCCAACCGCTTCATCAAGGATCCGTCGGAAGCGGTCAAGACCGGCCAGATCGTCAAAATCAAAGTGCTCACCGTGGACACGAAAACCAAGCGCATCGCGCTCTCCATCAAGGCGCTCACCGCGCCGGCCCCGCGGCCCGCCGCCAAGCCTGCCGCAAAGCCCGCGCCAAAGCCACAGCCTACGATGGATGAAAAACTGGCCGCGCTCTCCATGAAGTGGAAGGTCCGTTCGTAGCGGCCCTACCCTGCGCCTCTTGGCAAATTACCGCGTTGATCTTATGATCGATTTGCGCCTCAGGAGTGATCCTTGACCATGCTGGTCCGTTCTCGTGCGCCTCTGCGTCTTGGCTTGGCCGGCGGAGGCACGGATGTCTCTCCCTACTGCGATGAATTCGGCGGAGCCATCCTGAACTCCACCATCGACTACTACGCCTACGCGGCCCTCGAGCCGCTCGACACCGGCATGGTTGAATTTGTCTCCGCGGATTTGCACCAGAGCGCCAGCTACCCTGCGGTTGCGTCCCTCGCGAGCGATGGCTGCCTTGACTTGTTCAAAGCCGTCTACAACCATGTGGTCCGCCGCTTCAATGATGGCAAGCCGCTCAGCCTGCGCATGAGCACCCGCGTGGATGTGCCTTCTGGCTCAGGCCTCGGTTCCTCTTCCACGCTGGTTGTCGCCATGCTGGCGGCGTATGTGGAGTGGCTCAATCTGCCGCTCGGCGATTACGAGTTGGCCCACACCGCCTATGTCATCGAGCGCGAAGAGGCCGGTCTTCAGGGCGGCAGGCAGGATCAATATGCCGCGGCCTTCGGTGGCTTCAACTTCATGGAATTCGGCGCAAACGGCCGTGTGCTGGTCAATCCCCTGCGCGTAAAGGACTGGGTGGTTTCAGAACTTGAGGCCTCCATGCTTCTCTACTTTACCGGCGACTCGCGTTCCTCAGCGGACATCATCCAGGAGCAGGCGCGCAATGTGCGCGACAAAAACGAGCTGGCCGTGGACGCAATGCACGCCATCAAGCAGGAGGCGTATCGCATGAAGGAGTGCCTGCTTCGCGGCAATTTCAAGCTTCTGCATGAGGTCCTGCGCAACAGTTGGGAATCCAAGAAAAGAATGGCCAGCAAGATTACCAACGAGCATCTGGAGCGCCTCTACTCCTGTGCTCTGGATGCCGGCGCCTATTGCGCCAAGATTTCCGGAGCAGGCGGCGGCGGATTCATGATCTTCCTCACGGACCCGATCTACAAGGACGATGTCGCCGCCGCACTCAGCGCCAGTTATGATGGAGGTACAATCTATCGCTGCCATTTCACCGGCGTTGGAGTGCAGGCCTGGAGGGTCCCAAAATGAATCTGGTTCAGGAACATTTGCTCGCTGGAATCGCAGTAGTGCAGGCTGTGGCAGAAGATTCCACGTTGCACGCAACGTTGGCTGAAGCTGCGGAAGTAACTTCATCCGCGCTCGTGGCCGGCCGCAAGCTCATGGTTGCCGGCAACGGCGGCAGCGCAGCCGATGCGCAGCACATGGTTGCGGAGTTTGTCAGCCGCCTGGTTGAAGACCGTCCCGCCATGCGCGCAGTCGCGCTCACCACCGATTCCTCGATCCTCACGGCGATTGGAAACGACTATAGCTACGAGCTTGTCTTCAAGCGGCAGTTGGAGGCGCTGGGGCAGGCTGGCGATGTGTTCCTGGGCATCTCCACCTCAGGAAACTCGCCCAATATTCTGCGCGCTCTCGAGTATTGCCGCGAAATCGGCGTCACCACCATCGGGCTGACCGGCAGAACGGGCGGCAAGATGCCGCCGCTGTGCGACTACTGGATTCCTATCCCCTCAGATGTCACCATGTACATTCAGCAGACGCATCTGGCTCTCGAACACATCTTCTGCATGATGGTCGAGCGCAGCTATTTCGCTCCCCGGCAATCCGCTGCAACCACGGCAACCGCCACGATTGAGCGCTAAGCCCCCATGGAAGCGATTCTGTTAGCGGGCGGACTCGGAACCAGGCTGGCAACCCGGCTGAACGGCGTCCCCAAGCCCATGGCGCCGGTTGCCGGCCGCCCGTTTCTTGAGATCCTGCTCAACCAGGTCGAGCGCGCAGGCTGCACCCGCGCCCTGTTGTCGGTAGGTCATCTGCATGAGTCCATTCAGAATCACTTTGGCTCATCCTGGCGTGGAATGCAGCTGCACTACGTGTTCGAAGCAGTTCCTCTCGGCACCGGAGGCGCCATCCGCGCTGCGCTCTTGCAGGCCACGGAAGAATATGTTCTTGTGCTGAATGGCGACACTTTTCTGCAAGCCGACTACGCTGCCCTGTTGGCCTTCCACGCCGCAGAAGGCGCCAGTCTGACCATGGCCATTACACTTCAGGAGGATATCGCGCGCTATGGCGGAGTGCTCGTCGCAGGCAAGCGCATAGTGGGGTTTCAGGAGAAAGGCCAATCGGGCTCCGGCTGGATCAACGCGGGCGCGTATGTCCTCAACAGAAATCTGAAGTGGCCGCAATCTCTGCCGAAAAAGTTTTCCTTCGAGACAGATTTCCTGGTTCCGGAAACATGCCGCCTCGCTCCCGCCGCCTACGAGGTGGATGGATTTTTCCTCGACATCGGCGTGCCCGAGGACCTGGACCGCGCGCAGACCGAGCTAGCTAGCTTTGCATCGTAACGGCAAGGCCGTGTCGCTCTTGATCACCACACCTTGAGGTTCAACTCGCCCTGGCCGGGATTCTCGAATGGTCCCGGAGTCGGATTCGCGTGGCTTCTGCTCTTGCCAAAATAATCCGCGTTCACGCGAATCGGCGTGCCGTCTGCTTGTTCATACGGAAGATCAGGAATGGCCGCCTTCCCCAGCAACGCGGTGGTCACCGGCGTGCGCGTCCGTTCGCCGCTCCAGGCCTTGTCGAATCGCATTTCCAGGTAGAAGCCGTCATCCTTCGCGGCAAGCCGCAACGCCGGATCGGCATCCGGCCTCACCACTGCATTCTCATCCCACTTCGACGGCCTGGCACCGGCCAGATAGACGTTGCCATCCATGTACATGGGCATCGATACCTTGTCGTAGACGCTCAGATCGGCGCGCTTCACGAACACGTTGTTGTAATAACGGTTATCGCCGGAAGGATTGTCATGCATTCCGGCGACCGCAGTGGAATGAGCCACGAGGAATGGCGTTTGCCGTTTGTCATAAAGCTGCACGAAGACAGTGCCTGCAAAGAGGTTGTGAACATAGGCGCCGCCCTGCGAGCTGTCATGCTGTGACTGCTGCGAGAGCAGAAGGTTGTTTGCAAAGAGAAAAGGCCCGTGATCCACCTCCACAAACACATCCGCATCGTTGTCGTGGAACAGGTTTCCTGAGACGCGCGTGCCTTGCGCCATCCAGTCCAGCCACAGGCCCAGGCAGGTCCGGTAAATCTGGTTGCCCGCTATTTGAACGTCGATGGCGCCGTGAAATTTAATGCCCGCCATCTCCGCTCCGCCAAACGATCTTCTGACGTGGATGTCGTGGATGGTGTTGTGGGTAATACTGCTGAAGGCGGCGCCCATGCTGCCCACAATGCCTGCTTGTCCGCAATCGGAGATGGTGTTGTTGCGGACGATGTGGTGGCCGATGTTTTCTTTTGACCAGCCGTTGGCCAGGGCGCGATCGATGGTCTTCACGTAGCCCTCGGCGGTATTGGCCGACGTGTTATCCCACTGGTCGCCATACTTGCCCAGCGATATGCCGGAACAGATCGAGTTGCGAATCGTATTGTTCTCGATAATCCAGCCTTTGCTCCAATGCGCGCCAATCAACCCAATCTGCTCGGCCGTCGGAGGCGCCCACGGTGTGGCTGCATCTTCCAGCGTGAAGCCGCGCACGGTGATGTAGTTGATGCCTGTCTTCGCCGGATAGAACACCGTCTGGCGCACATTGATTTCCACGCGCTGCCGGTTAGGGTCGATCCCCTTGAACTGCGCCCAGATCGATGTGGTTTCTCTTTCCAGTTGGCCGAACCACAGCGCGTCGCTTCCCATCGGCTTCATCACGTCGTCCAGGCTGGCCGCCTCGGTCAGCCAATCGCCGTTCAGATACACCGCGCCAGTGTGATGCTGCCTGCCCATGGGGTTGAACCAGTCGCCGTGGATCAGGTCGCTGTAGGGATTGAAGCCGCCAAACAATGCATTGGGAATCGTCGCTTTCCAAACGTCTCCCTGAACCTTTACCCATTTCCTCACAGCTTCCGAGCCGGTGATGACGGCCTTCTCGCCGGGCGCGGCCTGGTAGACAATGCGCTTTGTCTCGGATGTTCCGCCCCGCGGTGGGCTGATGCGTTCGCGGTAAATTCCTTCATGAACCGTGATGACATCGCCCGGCTGCGCCAGATCGGCCGCATGTTGAATGGTGCGGAATGGCGCGGCTTGCGTGCCCGGATTCGCATCGCTGCCGGCGGATGCCACGTGGAAAGTTGCGGCGCGCGCTGTGGCAGCAAGCGCGAGAGTCATCAACAATGCGGCGAATTGCTTTCTCATTTCTTTCCTGATTTCCGCTTTCTTGCATCGCCGTCTCCGCTTACACCACGGCGTTGCGCGCAATCACTTCTCGGTACCACTCGGCGCTCAGTTTGGGCGTGCGCTTCTGCGTCTTGAAGTCCACGTAATGAATGCCGAATCGCTTGCTGTATCCATCGCACCACTCAAAGTTATCCATCAGACTCCACAGGAAGTAACCCTTGATCGGATAACCTTCCGCCGCGGCGCGGTGCAGATGCGTAAGGTGGTTGCGCAGGTACATCACCCGGTCGGTGTCTCCAATGCGGCCGGCGGCCGTAATCACGTCGTCTGCGGAGCAGCCGTTCTCCGTGATGTAAATCGCTGGCGGATGCCACAGGTCGCTCACGTTGCGCACCGTCCAGTACACGCATTCCGGCGTGATGTTGATCCAGGGCGAAGCCATGTGCGGATACGACGTCTGGCGCGGCACAATCGCATAGCCCTGAGCCGACCCGTCCGCGCACACATAATCAGCCGTGTACACATTCAGGCCCACAAAATCCACCCGGCTGCCGATGGCCTGCATATCGCCGGCCTCGACCTTGGGCGCATTCGAACCTTCGCGCTGGAGATAGCTGCTGGGGTATTTGCCCTCCATCACCGCGGCCAGGAACGGTGCGTTTCCATCGCGCGTGGCGCGGTGCGCGGCCCCAATGTGCTCCGGGCTCTCCATCACCGGAACATAGACATTGGCGTTCTCCGCCAAACCCACCTGCGTTCCGCTGGGCGTGTTGGCGCGGATCGCCTGCACCCCAAGGCCATGCGCCAGGATGCCGTTGTGCCGCACCTGGTTGGCTGCGCCGTCTGCCAGTCGCAGGCCCGGCGCAAACCGTCCATCGCGGTAACCAAGGTCAGTGAAGCAGGTGAACTCGTTGGTGGTCATGAAGTGATGAACGCAATCCGAAATTCGCTTGGTGACATAGCCGGCGTAGTCGGCAAAGGCCTTTGCCGTGTCGCGCGATTGCCACCCGCCCGGCAAAGCCGCCGGAAGGTCCCAGTGGAAGAGCGTGATGTACGGCGTGATTTTATTGGCGAGCAGCTCGTCGATCACACGGTTGTAATAGTCCAGTCCCTTGGGATTGGGCTGGCCAGTTCCATTGGGAAAGATGCGCGACCACGAGATGGACATGCGATAGGTACTCACGCCCAGCGCCTTCAGCAGCTTCACGTCCTCCTTGTACAGGTGGTAGGAGTCGTCGGCCACATCGCCCGTATCGCCCTGGAAGGTCTTGCCCGGCGTATGCGAGTAGGTGTCCCAGATCGACGGCCCGCGGCCATCATCCCGCGCGCCGCCTTCAATCTGATAGGCCGCCGTCGCGCAGCCCCAACGGAATCCGGCAGGAAATTGCATTCTGGCGGAATGCGGCTCCGCAAACGCCATCCTGGGCAAAGACGTTCCGGCAAGCGCGGCGGCCGCGGCCACGGTTTTTCCAAACTGACGGCGAGTGATGTCATTCATACGCGAGTTCACCTTTCCCGGTGCGAGAGCAATCCATTCTAGGCAGACGCATGGAACGTATTTGCGGTATCGTTTGCCGCAGAGGAATCAACGGTCGATTATAGCTGACCGATGGTGATGCCCGGCGTGAGAAGCAATGGGGATAGAGTGCGTGCCGAGAACATATTTGCAATAAAAAAAGCCGCAGCCCTTTCCAAGGCTGCGGCTCTTTTCGGCTCACTTGCTGCCGGAACTACATTTCCTTCACGCCTTCAACAAACGCCTTCAGCTTGCGCGAACGCGAAGGGTGGCGCAGCTTGCGCAGCGCCTTGGCTTCGATCTGCCGGATGCGCTCGCGCGTCACCTGGAAGCTCTGGCCCACTTCTTCCAGCGTGTGCTCGGAGCCGTCTTCCAGGCCGAAGCGCATCTTGATGACGCGCTCCTCGCGCGGGGTGAGCGTGCGCAGCACCTGCGAGGTGTACTCCTTCAGGTTCACGCTGATGACCGCTTCGGAAGGCGAAACCGCCTGGCGATCCTCAATGAAGTCGCCCAGGTGGGAGTCTTCTTCTTCGCCAATCGGCGTCTCCAGCGAGATGGGCTCCTGCGCAATCTTCAGCACCTTGCGCACCTTGGCCACCGGGATGTCCATGCGCTTGGCAATCTCTTCGCTTGAAGGCTCGCGGCCCAGCTCCTGCACCAACTGGCGGCTGGTGCGGATCAGCTTGTTGATGGTCTCGATCATGTGCACGGGAATGCGGATCGTCCTGGCCTGGTCCGCGATGGCGCGGGTAATGGCCTGGCGAATCCACCATGTGGCATACGTCGAAAATTTGTAGCCGCGGCGATATTCGAACTTGTCCACCGCCTTCATCAGGCCAATGTTGCCCTCCTGAATCAGGTCGAGGAACTGCAGGCCGCGGTTGGTGTACTTCTTGGCGATGGAGACCACTAATCGAAGATTGGCTTCAATCAGCTCGCGCTTGGCCTGCTCGGCGTCCATGTCGCCCTGGATCATCTCGCGCTGCGTGCGCTTGAGCTCCACAATCGATACGCCCGCGTCGCCTTCGGTCTTTTCCAGGTCCACCCGGCAGTTCTTCTGCTGCCTGCGGTATTCCTTCTTCAACTCGTCACTCTTGCTGGCGTCGTACTTCTGGTCCAGCGAGCGGATCTGCCGCTCCAGCGTGCGCATGGTGTCTACGGTCTTGTTGACCTTGTCCAGCAGGCGCTTGCGCTCCATGGCCGTGTACTTCAGCTCGCGCACAATTCGCGAAATCAGAATCTTCTCGCGCGCAATCAGCCAGCGGGTATGGCGGTGTTCCTTGATCCTGGCCTTGGTGGTGGGCGCCGGTCCGCCCAGCTTCTCTTCAAGCAGCGCAATCTTCTTCTGGTGCTTTACCAGCAGATCGATGCGGACCACCGTTGCCTTGACGCGCGTCTGCACCACTTCCTCGGTGAGCTCTTCCTCGTCGAAGACCACCACTTCTTTCACGTTGCGCACGCCGCGCTTCAGGTCCTCGCCCAGCGCCGCAATCTCGCGGATCACGATCGGCGAGCGCGAAATGGCCTTGAGCACGCGCAGCTGCCCGCGCTCAATGCGCTTGGCAATCTCCACTTCGCCCTCGCGCGTCAGCAGCGGTACCGTGCCCATCTCGCGCAGGTACATGCGCACCGGGTCGTTGGTCTTTTCCAGCGTTCCAGGCGTCAGATCCAGCTCAACGTCTTCGCCCTCTTCCAGCTCAAAATCCTTGTCGCCGGGGAACTTGGCGTTGTCCAGCAGGTCGATGCCCTGGGTGCCGATGGTGGTGATCAAGTCATCCAGATCGTCGGGGGATGAGCCCATCTCTTCCGGCAGCATGTCATTCACGTCGCCGTAGGTGAGATAGCCCTTTTCCTTGCCAACCTCAATAATGCCTTCAATCTCGTGGTCAAATTTGTCGTCGATCGCCAAAATACTCCTACTCTCTAGCGCAACAAAGATAGAGCGCCGGGTGCGCACCGGCGCGAAGTCCGGTCCACAGTGCGAAAAAAGATTCCCGCAAAAAATAATTCAGGAACCCTCGCGCGTGCGGACACAAACCTGCGGTCACCCGCAAAAAAGAAGCGGTTTCAGGTAGTTGCTCGGAACAGGATGACAGCGCTTCAGGTTTCGCCTGGGTCGCCCGCGAGCCGAAGCTCATGGTTGGGGCAGAGGGGGCGCGCATCCTCACAGAGATCAATAGATTACCACAGTCCGTCTTGTCTCTACCAGCGCAAGTTAGGGGGATTCCAACCCCCTGGAGGACAACTTTTTTTGCCAAGCCGGGCAGATTTTCCTCCAACCCGATCCTGGCGCCTATTATTTAGACGCGCCAGCACTCAGCTTCGTCGCAAGATTCCTGCCGCCCCGGCCGGTGTTCCGCCGTGGCAGTCTAGCGCTCCGGCGGCCTCTGGTTGTGCAACTGCCGCAGCGCCCGGTCCAGATCCAGCTTCTGCTGGGTCAGCAGGGCCAATTCCGTAAAATCCCCGCGCCGTTCGGTCTCGGCAATCAGGGTGCGCAGGTCGCGCAGCCGGTGCGCCATGGCACGCTCCTGAATCTCCTGGATCGCGCTTTCCACTTCGCTCTCCGCGGGCGGCTTGGTCTCAGCCAGCAGCGTCTCGGCCAGCAGGGCCCGCTGCGCCTCGTCCTCCACCACGTCCATCGGATCGCGCGCCTGCCTGCCGGCCAGCGCCTGCATCGCCGCAAAGGTCCCCAGGTGCTCAAACCAAGCCGGCTGCTCGGCCAGGGCCTTGGCCGCTAGCCGCCTTGCCCCCTCGTTCTCAGGATCGGTCACGGCCAGCGCCCGCAGCAGAACCCTCTCCACCTCGTTCAGCGCCGTGGCCCGCACCTCGACGTGGTCCCTCCGCTTGAGCGCCGCCTGGCGCAACTCCTCGCGCAGCACCGCCGAGTCAATCCCCAGCTTTTGCGCGGCGTCCGCGGCAAATTGGTCCCGCGTCAGCTTTTCCGGAATCCGCCGGATGTGCGGCAGCAGGTAGTTCATGGCCTTTACCTTCTGCTCTGCGCTGGCCCCGGGAAACATCTGCCGCGCCCGCTCAATCAGGTAATCGGACTGCCGCCGCGCCCCGCGCAGCGCTGCCGTATAAGCCTCAACGCCCCGCTCGCGGATGTACCGGTCCGGGTCCAGCCCCCCGTCCAGCGTCACAATCTTGATGGTGAAACCCTCCTCGGTCAGCAGCGCAATGGACTTCTCCGCCGCATTGCTGCCCGCCGCGTCCGGATCGAAGTTGACGACGACCTGGGAGGTGTGGCGGCGTAACAAGGCCACCTGCTGCTCGGTAAAGGCCGTCCCGCTGGTGGCAATCACGTTCTGAATCCCGCGCAGATACACGCTGATGCAGTCCATTTGCCCTTCCACCAGCAGGGCAAACTCATACTGGCGAATGGCCGTCCGCGCCTTGTCCAGGTTGAACAGCACCAGGCTCTTGGAGTAGAGCGGCGTCTCCGGCGAGTTGATGTACTTCGCCCCGGCCTTGTCGCCGGTCTCCAGCGTCCGCGCCGTAAACGCGATCACCCGCCCGCTCTCGTTGGCAATGGGAAACATGACCCGCTTGCGGAACCGGTCGTAGATCGGACCCAGGCTGCCGTCTCCCTGTTCCTTGGCGCTGAACAGGCCGCTGGTCCGCAGGGTTTCGTTGTCCGCCATGCCGCTCAGCCGGTCGCGTAGCGCGTTGAAGCTGTCCGGCGCGTAGCCAACGCGGAAGGTCTTGATCCCCTCCGGCGTCAGTCCCCGCCCGGCCAGGTATTCGCGCGCCATAGCTCCCTCGGGCCCGCGCAACTGCTCCTCGAACCATGCGGTTGCGGTCTCGTGCAGTTCCAGCAGCCTCGCCCTCATCCGCGCCCCGGCGGCTTCTTCCGGTGACGAATACTCCCGCTTGGGCAGCGGAATCCCGCACTTCTGCGCCACAATCCGCACCGCCTCGGGAAACCCCACGTTCTCAATCTTGCCCACAAAGCTGAACACATCTCCCGATGCCTGGCAGCCGAAGCAGTGGTAGAACTGCCGCACCGCATGGACGGAGAACGACGGCGATTTTTCCTTGTGAAACGGGCAAAGCCCGGAGTAGTTCTGCGCTCCCGCCTTGCGCAGCCGGATGTACCCCTCGATCACCTTGACGATGTCGGCCTGCTGCTTCACGGTTTGGGCAAAGTCGCTCACGGGTCTCTCTAGAGGATAAGGCTGGCAGGCGAGGCGCGATGTGGAAGAGGTGGAAAGCCCGGCAGTTTCCGGTTTGATAAAGGTACAATAATTTCCCATGATAAAAATCCGCATGATTAGTCATTGGAAGCATGCTCTCTGTTGTGCCCTGCTACTGGGCATTGCAATTCAGAATCATGGGTCAGCGCAAGAACCCAAGTTGTCTCCTGCCGCCAGGGCATCGGTCCAGGTGTTTTTATCGGCGTCTGGCAAGCATGATTCCCCTGCAATACCAGATCGGTCAGAACTGAGCGTTTCCATTGATAAGCAGCCAGCTCAGGTTATCTCGCTCCGCTCCGCCAAGGACGATAAGCTGTTATTCGCCGTGTTGGTTGACGACAGCACATCGAACGCCGACAGAGCTGCTTCGATAAAGGAAGCGGCAGTTCAGCTTTTCCAGAGCTTGTCGGTTGGCGGTAATCAGGGCTATTTGGTTGTATTCGACGCCAGTGTGTCGACGAGCAAAAGGCCTCTTCAGCCCTCGGATGTGCGGAGGGAGCTGGCTAACATTAAATTCCGTGGTGCAACGGCAATCTACGATGCGATCAAAGTCACGTGTACACAGACTTTGAGCAGGTCGCGAAATGCAGATTTCCCGCGACGGGCGATTATTGTGCTTTCCGACGGGAACGACAATCAGAGCCACATAAGTCCGACGGAAGCTGTAGACGCCGCTGAGAAAGAAGGAGTGGTGATTTTCTCCCTGGTGATCCCCTCCGCTGAAGGGCGCGGTGAGCAGTTCCTCAGGGAGGCCAGCCGCAACACAGGAGGCCAGATAAATATAGCCACAGAGCTTGGCGAAGGTGTCGCCCCTATTCTCGCCTCTATTCAAGGACAGTTGGCTCTGGGGCTGGTGTCTCCTCAGGCTCCTGACCAGAAATTACATTCGTTCGCTGTCAACTGCTCGAATAAGAAAATCCACGTCTCAGCGCCAGCCCACGTTTTCATTCAGTAGGGCGTGTTTGGTTTGACCTGGGTACCGAAGGCACCACCCTTGTTCCAGACGCCCGGCAAAGTCGCTCACGGAGTCTGTATAGAGGATGAGGCTGGCGGGAGAGAGGCAATGTGGCAGCCGTGGAAAGCAGGGCAGTTTCCGGTTTGCCGTCCAACCACCCGGAACCCGGCAACCCTACTTCGGCTCTCCGAAACTGGGGTCATTAGGGCGCGCAAACGACGTCCTCGGGTGGTCCGGCTGCTTGATGTAAGCGAGCCATTTCCGCGCCAGAGACTCGGTAGGGAAGTAGCCGGCCGGCAACTCATTCCCGGGCAGAGCCCTTCCGGCACGCTTGATATGCGCGTCGCACACGTTCCACAAAGGCAATCCCCAGTGATCTTTGTACGGCGTCGCGCAGGGCTCAATGGACCCGTACCAGCCGGAGTTCAGATTCATCGGCAGCAGCGGTTTCTCCGGGCCGGGCTTTCTCGTGTCGATCACCGCCTGCAGCCACGCAATCATGAACTCTCTCGTGTTGTTGATGCAGCAGTGGGGAATATTGTTTTGCACCAGGTAAACCCACGGCGCTCCCTCCGCGCGGTGATGCTCGTAAAAGGCATACGGCTTCATCACCCCGCCCACGGTATCTCTTCCCCCCGCGATAATCAGCTCCGGCACGGCCACTGCGTCCGCATCCAGTTTGATCTTGTCGACGTTGTCCGGATCGGTCTGCCCGGGATTGGTGAGGATCGCGGCCAGAACACGCTTCGGCGCATACGCCACAAAGTGTCCAAAATAGGCTCCCGTTCCTGAAAATCCCAAGACGATGAGCTTCGCGCAGCCCAACTCCTTGTGGCCGCTCTCCTGTCCCAGCGCATCCAGCGCGGTAAACAAAGACCGCCCCAGCCCGTGCTCGGGATACATATCCATCTCGCCTTTTTCGCTGGTTCGAATCGCCGCGCACTGGTGAGCCAGAACCATCGCCAAATCGTTCTTCGCCGCAAACGCAAGCACCGCGGCATCGGAATAGAACTCCGTGATGTCCGGACCTCTGTCGTAGGTAACCCATGCCGCTTTTACCGGCCTGTCGCCCGCGGGAAACTTGGCCTCGTACTCGCAGGCCTTTTCGATATTCTCGCCGGCCCGCGGCGCATCCACGGTCTTGTACTGCTGAAGTTGCGCAACCGCGGTCCCCGATGCCAGAACCAGCGCAAAGCAGGCAAACTTGATCATCAGAATCTCCTTCCGCACCAGCCAGGCGCCCCACCCGTGATCCAACTGTAAATGTGAGGGCGCCACTCTTCCCGCTGCCACGCCGCGTCCCTACATGCGGTCCAAGCCCTTTATTCCGGTTCATCAATTCCATTACCATAGAAGCGCAATGTCATTTCCTATCAAAACCTGTGTCGTCTGCTCTGAGGAGTTCGAACTGAGGCCGGACAAGCCCGGTTTTGCCAACCGCTGCCCGTCGTGCAGCGAGCCAGAAGCAGACGCCCCGGCCACCGGACCCCAGTTGAGCGCCGAAGAGCGCAAGGCCGAGGCGGAAGCCAACGAAGCGCGCAGAAAAGCCATCCGCGACCTGCTCTACCGCAAGGACAGCTAAGTCCCACCGCTGCCCGGCTTTGCACGCCCATTGCAGGCCGCCGGAAATACTTGTTGCAACGAATATCTTCTTCGCGCATCCAATCCTGTGTAAGCCCCGATGTACGTTCAGGAGGTCCACCATGTCCCTTCGTCCCGTAAAAGAGATCCTTCAAACCACCCCCACCCTGGAAGGCGCCGGCGTCAAACTCCAGCGCGCCTTCGGCTTCGGCAAGACCAAGGAGTTCGATCCCTTCCTGTTGCTGGATGACTTCCGCAACGACAATCCCGCCGACTACCTGGCCGGATTCCCCTGGCACCCCCACCGCGGCATTGAGACCATCACCTACGTGCTGGCCGGCGAGGTGGCCCACGGCGACTCGCTCGGCAACAAAGGCCGCATGACCGCCGGCGATGTGCAGTGGATGACCGCAGGCAGCGGCATCATGCACCAGGAGATGCCCCGCGGTGACGAGCACGGCCGCATGCACGGTTTCCAGCTCTGGGCCAACCTGCCCGCCGCGCTCAAGATGACCGACCCGCGCTACCAGGACATTCCTTCGAGCGCCATCCCCGAGGTCACCGAGGACGACGGCACCCACGCGCGCATCATCAGCGGCGAGTTCTGGGGCAAGCGGGGCCCGGTCGAGGGCGTGGCCGCCGACCCCAGTTACGTGGACGTCTCCGTCCCGCCCGGCAAGCGCAAGCGCATCAAAGTGGAGACCACGCGTAACGCCTTCGCCTACGTCTTTGCCGGCGCGGGAACCTTCCGCGACGCCTCAAGCCCGCAGGCGGTGCTGACCGAGTCGGCCGTCGACGCCAGCGCGCAGCCGGTCTACGACGCGAAGAACCATTCGCTCGTCCTCTTTGATCGCGGCGACGAAATTGTTGTCCAGGCCGGACCCGAAGGCATCCGCTTCCTGCTCGTCTCCGGCAAGCCGCTGGAGGAGCCGGTCGCCTGGTACGGCCCCATCGTCATGAACACTGAGGCGGAACTGCGCCAGGCCCGTGTTGAACTCCACGGCGGTACCTTCATCCGCCACAAGTAAGCAGAGAAGCGTGTAAGCAGAAAGGCGCGGCGCAACAAGCCGCGCCTTTCGCAATCAAGAGCCATGAAGAAGAAGGTTCCAAGCAACCAGCTAATAGCTAAAAGCTAAAAGCTCCTCACGCCTCCACCGGCAACTCCGCCGACAAAATATTCATTGGCGTCAGCCCGCGCTGGCGCAGTGCCCGCAGGCTCAGCGAGTCGTGGCGCTTGGCCAGCCTGCGGCCGTTGTGGTCCACCACCAGGCGGCAGTGGTACCAGTAAGGATTATCGTAGCCCAGCGCGCGGTTCAGCAGAATCTGCCGCGCCGTGGACTTCAGCAGATCGGCGCCGCGCACCACTTCGGTGATGCCCATGGCCGCGTCATCGGCCACGCAGGCAAGCTGGTAGCTGGGAACGCCGTCCCGCCGCCACACCACAAAATCTCCAAAATCCACGCCGGCCACAAACCGCTGTTTGCCCAGGTTGCGGTCCTCGAACTCCACCACCGTGCCATCGCGCACGCGGAAGCGCCAGTTGGTGTCTCCCGGCGTCTCAATCTCGCTCGACGTGGGCCCGGGCAGTTGTGGCGTGTAGCCCGGCCAGAGCCGGCAGGTGCCTGGATAGATGGGCTCGTCGTCTTCGAGATCGAGTTTTCCCCCGGAAAGGGAACCGAACTGAACAGAGGAAACTCTCTCGTGCGGCGCGCCCAGCGCGGTCTCAAGATCTTTGCGCGTGCATTTGCAGGGATAGAGAAAGCCGCGCCGCAGCAGTCTGCGCCATGCGGCCAGGTAGAGGCTGCGCCGCTTGCTCTGCACGTAGGGCGCATAAGGCCCACCCCTGTCAGGACCTTCCTGCCAGCGAATGCCCAGCCACTTCAAATCATCGAGGGCGGCTTCGGCGTACTCGGAGCGGCTGCGGTCCGGGTCCAGGTCTTCCATGCGCATCACCAGCGTGCCGCCCGCCTCGCGCGCCCGCTGCCAGGCCGTCCAGAACGTGCGCGCATGGCCCACATGCAGATAGCCGGTGGGCGAGGGCGCAAGACGTCCGCGATAGCTCGATGTCACCGCAGGTGGAAGGCTGGCCATACTACGTTTCAGTGTAGGCAGACCATCCTGCGCCGCATATGGACAATTTGATTCCGGTGAAGAACTTGATTCCTGCCGATAATTAACTTACCCCGGCGAACGCCTTATTGCTCGTCTCTGGTTTTTTCCTTGGCCTTATCAACCTTATCCTTGGCTTTATCAACTTGATCCTTGGCTCTATCCTCCCTTTCCTTTGCCCTTTCCGCCGCTCTTTCCGCTGCTCTTTCGTGGGCCTTTTCCATGGTTATCTCTTTGTCCCCGCGGCTCGCATCCCTAACCACGCCGCGCAGCGCGCCCAGCCCGCCAATGCCCCTCAGTTCGCCCAGTTGATCCATGTGAATGGGCCCAAGAATCAGCACCACGGTCAACTCCTTCGGCTCGGCGGTCAGAATAAACATCCCGCGCGATTCGCCGTTCACCAGCTTCACCATCACGTCCGTGGTCTCGCCGCTCTTGCGTTCGCGCTCGCGCACCATCGGCGACCACTCGCTGGTCTCAAAGTACTTGCGCAGTTGCTCCACCTCGTCCGTCGTGTACTGGCCTTCCTTGTCGAACTCGTAAGAGCGCACGTAGATGCCGTCCAGCCCTTCAATCAGTTGCCGGCTCCCGGCTTCGTCCTTGTCTTTGCCGTTCATCACCTTGGCGGCAAAGCCCAGCATGTTTTTGCCCAGCGTCACTTCGGTCACGTTCGAGGCGCGCGCGGCAAGTTCCTTCTCCACCGGCGGCGGCAGCGGCAGCGGTGAAGTTTGCGCCAGCGCCGTAACGGCCAGCAAGGCTGCTCCCAAAATGGAAAATACAATCCGGTTCTGCATGGAGTCTCTCCTTATTTCTGGCCCGCGTTGCCGTGGCTCGCCAGTTCCTCGTTCATCTGGTTCAGGGCATGCGCGGTAATGCGCAGCGCGGTCAGCACCTGGGCGCGGGCTGCTTCGCCCTTGAGCCGTTCTTCCCGGTTGCGCCAGGCAAACCCGCCGCCCAGCACCGCCGCCAGCGCCACGGATGCCGCCAGCCGCTGCCACATCGCCGTGCGCACCCGCAACCGCTGCGTGCGCAGCCGGCTCCGCTGCTCCAGTACCTTGCGCTTCAGGCTGGGCGGCGCCGTCCGTCTCTCCAGCGCCTGGCGCAACTCGTTCTCAAAGTCTTCCATCGGTTCAAATTCCACCCGTGCACTCCTTGACCCTCACGTACTCCCTCAAGCTGTCCTGCGCCTTGGCCCGCAGCAGCTTCAGTCCCCGCTGCAGATGGCTCTTGACCGTCGCCAGCGGCGCGTTCAGCGTGGCCGCAATCTCCTCCGGCGTCAGGTCCTCCTGGTAGCGAAGCACCAGCGCCGCGCGCTGCGGCTCGGGCAGCGTGGACAGCAGTTGTTCCAGCCGCGCTCCCAGCGGAGAAGCGCGCTCTTCCATCCGGGCGCCGTGGTTCTCGTCCATCTCCACCCACAGGTCCATCCCGCGCACTTTGCGCCGCCGCAGCGCATCCGTTGACCGGCTCATCGTCACGCGCCGCAGCCAGAAGCAGGCGTGCAGCGGCGATTCGATTTTGCCCAGGTGCCGGTCCAGTTCCAGGAACACATCCTGCGCAATCTCTTCGGCCAGCCCGCGGTCGCCGGTCATTCGCCAGGCCAGCGAAAACACCATCGACTGGTGCTCGTCCACGAGTTGTTCGAAATCCGGCTGCCAGTCGTGGGCCATATTTTATGCTGCTACTCTCTTATCCGCAGGAATGCGGAGATTGGGATGCAGTGATTTACGAGAGCGGAGCAGGAAAAGTTCAGAGGCAAACTTCAACGAAAAAAAGAAGGGCCGGAACCCTGCGGCTCCGGCCCGTGAAAATGGAAAAAATCAACTAGCTTTACAAGCTCTGCGGCATCACCAGGTCCAACGCTTTTCCCTTGCGCCACACCTGGAATTTTTTCACTGCGCCGCTCTGCAGAATCGCGCTGAAGATCGGCAGGTCTCCAATCTCCGAATCGTTGACCTCCAGAATCACGTCATCGGGCTTGAATCCCATCGCATCGGCAAGGCAGCCCTTCTCAATCTGCACCACGACAATGCCTTTGCTTTTCGCCAGTCCATACGTCGCAACGTCCGCATCCATCACCGCCCGTACCTGGAACCCGAACTTCAGTCCCGAGGGCGGCGGCGCGGAATTTTCCGCCGCTGCCTGCACGGCGCTTTGCTCGGCCAGATCCTTGCCCTGTTTCCGCAACTGCTCCATATTTTCCAGCGGCTTCACATAGTGGACGTCAATGGACATGGGATTGTGATCGCGGAAGATATCCAGATGCAGCACGCCCCCCGGTTTTCCCAGGGCAACTTCCTTGATCGCGCTGTCGATCATGCCCTGGCCCATCACGTACGGCTTGCCGTTGACGGCGTGGATAATGTCGCCCAGCTTGATGCCTGCCCGCGCCGGCGCTCCGCCTTCCGTCAAACCGTCAACCTCGCAGCCTGTCTCTTGCGGATGCTTGTGCTGATACTTTGCGGGAATCGCGCTCACGGTGCCCAATCCGTCGTCGGGAACCAAATCCCCTCCGCTGGCCACCACCAGCGTGGATAGCGCATCCTCCAGTCCCTGGGCATCCGCCTGGGCGCTGACGCAGAGAACCGAATTGCCGCCGGGCTTCAGCAGTTCGGGCAGCACGCACCAGGGCGCCGGAAAGTTGGGGCCGGCCTGGGCAAAATTCAGAATCGTAAACTTGTCCACGTTCGCATACTTGATCGACGTGACAATATCGCCCGTGTAGGGAGCGTAGGGCGCTGCCGTAGCCCCTTTGCCCCAAAGCCAGAAATACTGAATTCGCTGCGCTGGGCTCCGGGAAAAATACAGCTTCACGGCTTCTTTGCTCACATCCACCCGCGCCAGGGCATAGCCGTTGGTGAGGGTCCAGGATTCGCCCTGCATGGCCACCGGGGCAAAATGCGGCGACAGCGACCGCAACTGGTTGGCCGCGTCCTGAACGCTCGCCAGGTAATGCGGCTGATAGCCCACGCCCACCTGCGCCGCCAGCGTAGCCGGCAAGGCCAGAGCTGTCCAGAATGCCCACCTCAAAACAGTGCCACCTCGAAACATCCTTCATTCCCCTTTCTGTCTGATCGCGAAGCGAAAAGCTCTACATGCTCTGCGGAATGGTCAGGTCCAGCATTTGTCCCTTGCGCCAGACGCGAAAGCTCTTGGCCGCGCCGCTGTGCACAAACTGCGTAAAGAAATCGACATCGCCTATCTCCGAACCGTTGACCGCGAGTAGGACGTCGCCAATTTGCATCTGCATCTCTTCGCCAAGGCTGCCTTTCTCTACAAAGGTCACCACTACGCCCTTGGGCTTGGGCAAGCCGAGAGCTGTTGCATCCGAATCCGTTACAGCGCGCACTCGAATGCCAAGATGAAATTCCGGTGCAGGCGCAGCCTGGCTGCCCCCCGGGACCTGAATGATCGACCCCACCGGATGTCTGGCCGATCCAGAGCTCTTCTGTTGCAACTGCGCCACTTCGGTGTCCGGGTTGGGATAGTGCAGGTCAAACGTCATGGAATTGCCTTTGCGAAGAATCTCAACATGAACAACTCCGCCCTCCGGCTTTTCCCGCACCGCTTGCTTGAAGACGTCCCAGAAGACTTGTTCTCCCGTGCACGGCTTGCCGTTGACCGTGCGGATTACGTCGCCTTCCCTCATGCCGGCTTGTGCCGGCGGGCTGTCCACATCCATCCTCGTGATCTGCAATCCCGCCCGCTCGGGATGATTCCTGAAGTCCTTGTCTGAGGAGGCTTTCAGGGAAATGGCAGGGGAAACATCCAGACTCTGTCCACTCGCCACCACCAGCGTGCCCAGCGCGTCGATCAGCGCGTGCGCATCCGCCTCGGTCGGAACGCAGATGGTGCTGTTGCCGGCGGGACGGCGATGAATGTAATCGACACACCACGTCGCGGGATAGCCTACCGCTCTCTCATTGTTGTAAATCTCGAAATAAGTAACGTCCGTATAGACGACCGACACAACAATATCGTCGTTGAAAGGAGTTGAAACCGGAGCAACATAGCCTCCCCACCACGACCAGTAATATTGGCTGCTCTGATTGACCCCGCTCTTGGTGAAGGAAAGGTTGATGCCCAGCTTGTTCACATCGACGCGCTGCAGCGAGTAGCCGGTTGTCAGGTTTTCATAGGCATCCGATGTCACTGGCGCAAAATGGGGAGACAGGAACTGCAGCCGGTTTGAGGCTTCATCCACGCTCGGCAGGTAATGCGGTTGATACCAATGCATCGTGGCTCGTGCCAGCAGTGGCGCAGGGAACGCGAGTGCGGCGCAAAGCGCTGCCACGAAGAGAACGTTCTTGTGGAACATGTTCATCCACCCTTCTGAGCGCTGCCAATCCAACGGGCCTCGAGAGGCTCCGTCCATCCTCAAGCAGGAGCTGAGGGGAAAGGTCAGCGCTACAGGCGGCGAACGTGTACGCCCGGCATGGCTCGCCAAGCAGTATATTCCTCGATCGCTTGTGCGGAGAAACTAAACGGAAGAAGCTCAGAACAAATCCGGAATGCTGTGGAACGCAATCCGCGTCGGCGCGGCTTTGAACGCGGTCAGCATCGTCGCCGGGGCCAGCGTGCTCAGGCCGTACTTATTGTTCAGCGCGTCCATCGCCGCCACCAGCCGCGCCCGGCTCTGTTCTTCCTCGGTCCCGTCGAACAGGTTCAGCGAGTGCAGGGCGTCCGGTACCAGCCCATTCAAATGCACGCCGATAAAGTAGGGATGGTCGTACTCCGCTCCCTTGGGCCGGCTGGCCCACAAGCGGCTCAACGCCGCAATCAGGGTCTGGTTGTCCTGGCACTCGCTCAGCCGCACTTCGTCCTTCCAGCCGCGCGTCGGTACGCCGAAGCGGCTCACGGGCGTTTTTTCGCCGCGCGGAACCGCAAACCCCACCGCCAGCCCAATGCTGCCGGCCCACAGTTCGTTTGACCGCAGCCGCATCGCCGCCTTGTGCAGCAGTTTGTGTGCCACCGCCCAGGCCTTCTCCGCCGTGCGCATCTCCGGCGCCAGCACGTGCTGGTGGCTGATCGACTTCAGATGCTCGGTCTCCGACATGTCGAAGTCTTCGCCCTGGAGCCAGTGCCACAGCATCTGGCCCAGCACCGAACCCCAAACTCCTCCGGCCTGGTCGCAGTCCAGCGACATCAGGTCTTCCATCGTGCGAATGCCCTTTTCGTTCAACCGCTTCTCCATGCGGCTGCCGATGCCGGGCAGGTCGCGCAGCGTCAGTTGGCGCAGCGCCTGAGGCAAAATGTCCAGGGGCAGAGCCACCAGCCCATCGGGCTTTTCCATGTCGCTGGCCACCTTGGCCAGGTAGCGGTTGGTGGCCAGCCCCACCGAACTGCGCATCATCTCCCCCACCTGCTCCAGGATGCGCGCCTTCACCTTCCGGCCCAACTCCATCGCCGCCAGCAGCGGACGTTCCCGCCCCATCAGCCGGCAGGCCATCTCGTCGATTGACAGCACCGCCGTCACCGGCAGGCAGCTCTCCACCGCATCCACAATGCGGTGATGAAAATCCACATAAAGCTCGTGCCGCGCCTCCACCAGCACCAGACCCGGGCACATCTGCTTCGCGTCGCCCACCATGGTTCCGGTCTTCACGCCAAAGGCCTTGGCCTCGTAACTGGCCGCAATGCAGCAGGTTGAATCGGCCATCATGGGCACAATGCCTACCGGACGCCCGCGCAGCTCTGGCCGGTTCTGCTGTTCCACTGAGGCAAAGTAGGAGTTCAGGTCCACGAACAGCCAGTTCAGCGCCGTATCCTGCCCCAAATCCTGTTCATGTCCGCTCTCCGGACCGGTTCTGGCCTCCTGCGGGGCGCGCTCCGGCTTCTGCTCCTCGGTCTGGAGCTCCTCTGGCCACTCCTCCGGCCCGGGGCTCGGCAGCGGATTGGGACCAGCTTCCATAATAGGACTATTTTCGCCTTTTATTCCCTGTTACGCAAGGAATGACCGGGAAAATTTTTGACCTAAACCCGCGGCGATGATTTGCGTCAAACCAATGTTGAGGCGACTTTGCTGGAATGGTCTCTTCAACACAGAGTGATTGAGCCCATTCGGATATGGTTAGTGAGTATGCATACTCTGTTTCATTGGTTTGCGGAAAACAGTACCGTCCTCGCCGTTCTGGTAACGGTGAGCGTAGCTGTGCTCCTTATTTGCTGTCTGGAGTGCTCTGACTGCTCCCACCGCGAAGAGGACGATATCTTCAACCGCAACGAACTGTAAGGTAACTCCGTCCCGCTTCGCCCAAGTCATGCAAGTCTAAAAGTGGGTTAAGTGCTCTATGTCTCACTGTTACAACATGGGAGACTGCATTCACTGCGCCGCCGGCTTCAGATACTCCTCAAAATGCGCCAGAATCCGGTTGAACAGCTCGGTGCGCACATCCGGTCCCGCAATCGAGTGCGTCTTTCGCGGGAAAATCTGCAGATCGTAGGGAATACCCGCCTCAATCAGCTTCTGCACAAACTGCACGGTATTTTCCATGTGCACGTTATCGTCGCCGGTCCCGTGTGCCAGCAGCAGGCGTCCGTGCAGATGCTCCGCCGAGTTCACCACCGAGAAGTCCTTGTACCCCGCGGCAAAGTCTGCCGGCTCGCTCATATACCGCTCGGTATAAATCGAGTCGTAGTTGCGCCAGTCGGTCACCGGCGCCACCGCAACCCCGGCGCGGAAACGGTCGGAGTGCGTCAGCGCATACAGCGTAAACGTTCCGCCCCAGCTCCAGCCCCACCAGCCCAGCCGCTGCTTGTCCAGTTGCGGATACCGGGCCAGCACCGCATCCACCATCGTCAACTGGTCCTCCAGTTGCACCGGGCCAAAGTCGTGATAGGCAGCCTGCGCAAACGCGCGTCCCCGCCCGCCGGTGCCGCGATTGTCGGCGTGCAGCACGGCAAACCCATGCTGGGCCAGCAGCTCGTCAAACATGAGTGCTTCGCTCCAGCGGTTGGCCACCGTCGGCGCACCGGGCCCTCCATAGGGATTCACGATCAGCGGCACGCTCGCTGGATTGCTTGCTCCCTCGGGCAGCAGCAGCGTGCCGTAAAGCATGCTGCCGTCGTGAGCCTTCACTTCAATCGGCTCCGGCGCGTGCAGATGGTAGGCTACCAGCGCCCGCGTCTGCCAGAACACCGTGCACTTGTCCGCCGCCGTGCACAGCCGCACCGTCGGCGCATCCATGCGTGCCGATTGCCGGTCCACATACCCGCCGCCCGCCGGCGCAAAGTTGCCCGCATGGTAGCCCGCACCGCGGCTCAACTGCCGGCGCTCGCCCTTGAAGCTCACCTGCCACAACTGCTGCTCCAGCGGGTTGCCCTCGTTCGACGCATACTCCACCAGCCCGTTTGCCGCATCCACATGCAGTACTTCGCCCACCTCAAAATCGCCCTGGGTCAGTTGCCGCTCCAGCTTCGCCGTCGTAGCTTCGGGATGCGACTGGTCGTAGCTGTAGAGATAGAGATGGTTGTGGCCGTCGGTCCAGTTGGCCAGCACAATCGAGCCCGCGCCCACTGAAACATCGTAGCCGTCGTCGATGAATTTTTCGTCCGTCAGTTCCAGCACCGCATGCGCCTGCCCGCTGCCCGCATCGGCAAAGTAGAGATTCCGGTGCTTGTGGTCGCGCGTTACCGTCTCCACCCAAAGCGTCTTGTGGTCCACCCAGCCAAAGCGCGGAATGTAATCCTGACCCTCGGCAATCGGCAGCTTTACCCACGCCGTCTTGCCGCCTCCCGCGCTCACCACCCCCACGCGCACATCGGGATTGGGATCGCCGGGCTGCGGATAGCGCTGCAAGTCCACCTTTGCATGCGTCGGAATCCAATCGGCAATGGGATACTCAGGCACATCGTTCTCATTCATCTGCAGGTAGGCCAGGCTCTTCGAGTCCGGAGACCAAAAGTAGTTGCTGCGCGTCTCCAGCTCCTCTTCGTAAACCCAGTCCACCTCGCCGTTCAGCGTTGCCGGGTTGGGCGCAGGAGCCACCACGTTCATGGGCGTGCCGGTATCCTGCAGCCGCACCACCGCAAGCCCGTGATCACGCAGGAACGAGATGCTTCGGCCGTCGGGAGAAAACTTGGGATCGTCGCCCGAGCCGGCTCCCGTAAAGCCAATCTGCCCCCCCGTGCCGTTGTGCAGATCGTAGATCCACAGCCGCCCGTTGGAGTCGAACAGCAGATGCGCCGAGTCCGGAGCCCACAGGTAGCTCGCCATCTTGTACCGGTCACGATGGTCGCGGTCCGTCTCGGTCGCGTTCGCTCCTGAGAGCGTGGCCAGCTTGGCCCGGCTCACCAGCACGTGCGGCTTGCCCGTCCCCGGGTCCAGGTCCACCAGCTCTCCGCCATCCAGATAGGTCAGGTGCTTTCCATCCGGCGACCAGGTCAGCTCTGCGGGCACGTGCCCGGTCACCGGTCCATGCGCATAAATCGCCTCCACCGTCAGCGGCTTTTCGGTGGTCTGCGCGGCCAGCGGAACGGTGGCGAGTGAGAGAGCGGCAAAGGCCGATAGCGCGAGGGTGGCTGCACGGGTCAAAATGATTTTCCTCCGGGAACGGAGCTTCGTCCGGACCTTCTCGGGTTGCATTTGAAGGTGCGAGGCTTCCTGCGAAAAGTGTAAATCACGTGCTGTCCCAGGTTGCGCGCCGCCGCCCATGAGCGTATGTTCCGGGTCATGCACTGGGCAACTCCGGAAGAGCGCAGAATTCTCGGCCAGGCGCGCCGCAAGCAGGTGGGCCGCCAGCAGCACATTGAACTTAACCCCAAAGCGCGCAAGCTGCCCGCGCCCGCTCTGCTTGCCCGCTCCATGCAGGGCCGCGTCCCCGCGCTCATCAAGCTCAAGTACGAACTCATGGCGCAAACGCCCTTCGGCTACTTCCGCGGCGCCGTGCCGGTGATGGCCGCCGATCTGGCCGTCTTGCCCTCGACCGGCATCGTCTCCCAGATCTGCGGCGACGCGCATGTGCGCAACCTCGGCGCTTATGCCGCGCCCGACGGACGCCTCGTCTTCGACATCAACGACTTCGACGAAACCATCCGCGGCCCTTTCGAGTGGGACCTCAAGCGCATGGCTGCTTCGATAACGCTGGCCGGACGCGCCTCCGAACACAAGGACGCCGCCTCCCGCCAGGCCGTCGAAAAGTGCGTCGAACATTACTGCGCCCAGATGCGCGCCTTTGCTGAAATGCCCGCTCTCGAAATCGGCCGCTATCAGGTGCACCGCCTCGGAGCGGTCGAGCCCATCCACGATGCGCTCCTCAAAGCTGAGCGCGCCACGCCGCAGCACACGCTCGAACAGCTCACGGAACCTGGTTCCCGCAAGTCCGGCGCGCCCCGCCGCTTCAAGGAAGTGAAACCCATATTGACCCGCGTCACCGGCGCCCAGGCCGCGGCGGTCCTGGCCTCGCTCGCGCCGTACCGGCAAATGCTGGAGCCGCAACGCCAGCACCTGCTCTCGTTTTACCGCCCCGTGGACGTGGCCTTCAAAGTGGTCGGCACCGGCTCGGTGGGCCTGCGCGACTACTGCGTCTACTTTGAAGGCAACGGCCCGCTAGATCCACTCTTCCTCCAGATCAAGGAGGAGCCGGCCTCGGCCTACGCACCTTATCTGCCCGACGCGCACTCCGCGCCCCACAACGGCCAGCGCACCGCCGAAGGCCAGCGCGCCATGCAGATGCAGTCCGACCCGTTCCTCGGCTGGACGCACATCGGCGCGCGCCAGTTCCTGGTCCGCCAGCTCAACGATCACAAGGGTTCCATCGAGCTTGAAGACCTCTCCGGAAGCGGCCTTGAGGCCTACGCCGAGGTTTGCGGCGAACTGCTGGCCCGCGGCCACGCCCGCTCCGGAGACCCGCTGGTCATCGCCGGCTATCTCGGCTCCAGTGACGGCTTTGCCGAGGCCCTCGGCAAGTTCGGCGTCCTCTACGCTGATCAGACCGAGAGCGACTGGCGAGACCTGGTCCGCTCCCGCAAAGCCGCATCGAAACCCAAGCCCGCAACGAAGCCGAAAGCCTCATCGAAACCCAAGCCCGCACTGAAACCGAAGGCCGTAAAGAAAGCTTAGGAGTTCCTGCATGAACCGCCGCACGTTTGCGCAATCGCTCGCCATCGCCGCCGGGTTCCCCGTCCTTTCCGCGTTCTCTCGGGAAAGCGTGGGATCCACCACGTCGCCCACTCACCCCGCCGCCGTGCCTTCAACTCAGGCTCCGCCCTACGGCCTTTCCGTCATGCTCTGGACCGTCTTCAACGGCCTGCCTTTTAAAGACCGCCTGGCCAAGGTCGCCGAGGCCGGCTACACCAACGTCCAGCTTGTCGCCGAGTACCGCAAATGGACCGACGCCGATTTCGCCGGCGCCAATGCCGCCCGCAAGCGCCTCAACATCCGCTTCGACTCCACCGCTGGCCTCGCCCACGGCGTCGCCAACCCCGACACCCGCGACGCCTTCCTCGCCGAACTCCGCCAGGCGCTCATCCCCATGGAAACCCTCGGTTGCCCGGCCATCATCGTCCTCTCCGGCAACGTGGTTCCCGGCCTCTCGCGCGAGGCGCAGCATCAATGCGCCATTGACACTCTCAAGCAAGCCGCGGCTCTGGTTGAAGGCCGCCGCATTGACGGCCAGCCCGTCCGCCTGCTGCTGGAGTGCATTCATCTCGAAGAGAATCCCAAGTACTTTCTCACCTCGGCCAATGAGGCCATCGAGGTTGTCCGCGCCGTCAACCACCCCCAGGTCCAGTTCCTCTACGACCTCTACCACGAGCAAATGACGGAGGGAGACCTGATCGACAAGCTCGACAAGCACATCGACGTCATCGGCCTCATTCATGTTGCCGACGTTCCCGGCCGCCACGAGCCCGGCACCGGAGAAATCAACTACGCCAACATCTACCGCAAGCTGGCCCAGCTCAATTTCCGCCATAACGTAGCCATGGAGTTCCACCCCACCGGCGACCCGGTAGCCACGCTCCGCGCCGCCAAAGCCCTCGCCCTGAGTGCCGGCTCGGTGTAAGCAGGAAGCCCACTTTGGTAAGGGTCGTCAACATTTTCGCGGGTGCCCCAGGTCTCGTAGTTGAGACCTCGGAACTATCCATTCTCACAGCGTCCTTCAACCTGCCAGCCAGCCGCTCAAAATCCCAGCGTGATCCCCTGTTCGCCGATCACCGTAAACACTCCCAACAGGTTGGTCAGCCCCAGCAGATGCCGAATGCGCGTCCCCAGGTTAACCAGCTCCAGCGAGCAGCCCGCCGACTTGGCGGAAACAAACAACCGCACCAGTGTGCCCAGCCCGGTGCTGTCCATGTGGGTCAGGTCCGTAAGGTCCAGCACAATGCGTTTGTGGTCCGGAATCAGTTCGTGGATGCGGGCGTAGAGCTTATCGTTCACGCCCGTCACAAGTCTTCCGTGGCAGCGCACAATGGCAGTCGTGCCTTTCTGTTCCACGTCCAGGGTCAGCAGGCTCGAGGCGTTCTGTTCAGGCATCAGTTTTTTCCTTTTCGCAGCGGATTGAACGGCAGAATACCGGTATCGAGCGATCTTCTCATACTTCCGGCCTGCCGCTGAGTGGTTGTTGACCACTCCAGGTTGCAATCACTACCATGGCGGGTTCGCAACGCGCAGGCCGCACAGCATTGAGTTCTTTCCGGGCGCCGCTGCGTCGCGTGCGGAGAATTGGAGTTTCCATGAATCATCGCAGGCATTTGAGTTGCGCAGCCGGAGTTCTTCCGCGGAGTCTTTGCCGCTCAGCCAGGCTTGCCGCCATGGCGTGCGCGTTCGTCGCGCTGAGCGCCCTCTGCCTGGCTCAGGAGCGGCAGCAGTATCCCATCAATGAGCGCCACATCGTTTATCACGACGTCCGTGTGGACGCGAGCGGCGGCATCGTTCCCTGGTACAGCGACGATCCCTCGCAGGCCTACGACCACGACATCCGCCTCGTCTGGGACTTCTGGATTCACATGCGCAAATGTCCCGATGGCGTTCCCTATTATCTGCAGCACCAGGTTTGGAAGGCGGACCAGGACGATCCCCGGGGCCTGGGCGGCGACCAGATCAACATGGCGCTCGACTCGTGGAATCTGCTCTACGGTTACCTAGGCGATCCGGCTGTCCAGGACAACATGGTCCTCATCGCCAACTACTGGCTTGACCACGGTATGTCCAGCCCAACCAGCCTGTGGCCCAACCTGCCGTTCCCTTACAACACGGACGTCGAGTCCGGTCAGTATGACGGAGATATGCGCGCCGGCAAAGGCTTTCTCCAGCCCGACAAGGCCGGAAGCTTCGGCGCCGAGCTGCTCATGCTCTACAAGGTGACAGGCAACCCGCGCTACCTGCATGCCGCCATCGGCATTGCCGACACCCTAGCAGACAAAGTCGCACCCGGCGATGCGGACAACTCGCCGTGGCCATTCCGGGTCAACGCGTTTACAGGAAAAATCGCGGAAAAGCAGCAAGACGGCAAGCTCTACATCGCCTCCTACACCACCAATTGGAGCCCCGCGCTGCGGCTCTTCAGCGGACTTGCAGAGTTGAAACAGGGCCGCGTCGGCTCGTACCGCCGCGCCGTCGGACTGGTCACCGCATGGCTCAAGAAATATCCTCTGGCGACCAATGCCTGGGGGCCGTTTTTTGAGGATGTGGGCAATTACTCTGACACTGAAATCAACGCCGACACCATGGCGGCCTACATCCTGGAGTTTCCCGCGTGGGACGCCAATGGGCAGGCGCAGGCCCAGGCCATTCTCCAGTGGTCTGAAGGCAGCCTCGGCAACCACAACTTCCAGCAGCTACAGGTCGTTCCTCAAAATGAGCAGACCGCCTATGTGGTTCCCGGCAACAGTCACACCTCCCGCCATGCCTCCGTGGAACTGCTCTATTGCGAGAATACCGGCGACAACGCGCGCAAGCAGCAGGCCATTCGCCGCTTGAACTGGGCCACTTACTCCGTCGATACGGACGGCAAAAATCGCTATCCGCGCTCTGATATCTGGCTCACCGACGGCTACGGCGACTACGTGCGCCACTATCTGCGCGCCATGGCGTCCATGCCTGAGCTGGCGCCCCGCGGCCAGAACCATCTGCTCCGGACTTCCTCTGTACTCCAAAGCATCCAATACAGCCCGCGGATAATTACCTATACAAAGTTCGATGCCCGCTCCTTCGAACGCATCAAGCTGGGCTCGGGCACGCCCCGTGAGATTCGCGGCGGCGTCATGCAGTGGGACCCCGCGCAAAGGCTGCTTACCGTCAAGGCGGCATCGCGCCAGGTGAGCATTACGCTCGTCCCTCCAGAGCAGTGAGCGCATGCCGCGGGCGTAGTCCACTTGCCGGCCGCAGACCGCGCAGCAGCGCGCAAATGCAGCTTGAGGCCCAATATCTACTGCCATTGCAGCCATCGTGCGCCGGGAATTCGCCGCTTGTCTTCAACGCTTAAAATCCAGTGGTTTGTTCCGGCGTTCCCAAAAAAGCTACTATGAATAGACCACGCGAAAGAAAATTATGACCAAACTACAGACGGAAAAGCCTGATCGTACCCAAGACTTCGTCGACCTGGAAGACAAATTCGGAACCCACAACTATCACCCGCTCGACGTGGTGATCGAGCGCGCTGAAGGCGTCTGGGTCTATGACGTTGACGGCAAGCGCTACCTCGATTGTCTGGCTGCCTATTCCGCGGTCAACCAGGGACACTGCCATCCCGAAATTCTGCGCACCCTGCTGGACCAGGCCGGCAAAATCACCTTGACCTCGCGTGCCTTTCGCAACGAGCAGTTGCCCCTGTTTTGCAAGGAACTTCACGAGCTGACCGGCTTCGACAAAGTCCTCCCCATGAACTCCGGCGCAGAAGCGGTCGAGTCGGCAATCAAAGCGGCGCGCAAATGGGGCTACAAGGTAAAGGGCATCCCGGAGGACAAGGCAGAGATCATTGTCTGCGCCGGCAACTTCCATGGGCGCACGGTCACCGTCGTCAGTTTCTCAAGCGACAAGCAATATCGCGATGGCTTTGGCCCCTTTACGCCGGGGTTCAAAATCATTCCCTTCGGCGACATCGACGCCTTGCGCAACGCAATTACCCCCAACACCTGCGCGTTTCTTGTCGAGCCCATTCAGGGCGAGGCCGGCATCGTGATTCCGCCCACGGGCTATCTGAGCCAGGCGGCCGAGCTCTGCAAACAGAACAACGCGCTTCTCATGCTCGACGAAATTCAGTCCGGCCTGGGGCGCACCGGCAAGCTTTTCGCGTACATGCATGAAGGCATCACGCCCGATGTGCTGATAGTAGGCAAAGCCCTCGCCGGCGGCTTCTATCCCGTTTCCGCCGTCCTTGCCTCTGCTGAGATTTTGGGCGTCTTCCATCCCGGCGACCACGGCAGCACCTTTGGCGGCAACCCGCTCGGCTGCGCCGTTGCCAGAACCGCCATGCGCGTGCTGATGGAAGAGAAGATGGTTGAGCGGTCCGCGGAACTTGGCGCGTACTTCCTCGCCCGGCTTCAGGCGCTGCGCAGTCCGGTCATCAAGGAAGTGCGTGGCAGGGGCATGTGGATCGGCATCGAACTCAACAGCAAGGCACGTCCCTATTGCGAAGCTCTCAAGGAAGAAGGAATCCTCTGCAAGGAGACGCACGATCGCGTCATTCGCATTGCGCCGCCTCTCATCATCACCCGCGAAGAGATCGACTGGGCCTTTGAGCGCATCGCCAAAGTCCTGAAGTAAATATCCTCCTGCAGTGCCGGAGGCTATAGGGTTGGCGGCCCCTCAAAGGTGCCTGTGCCCGAGCGCTCCATGCCGGCAAAAACTAGTCGCCCCGCGCCATAGGCGCAGTGTTTTTGTTAGCCCCGCGCTTCAGCGTGGGGTTGGTGTAACCAAACATTGGATTAGGAGTCCCGTAGGGACGGCGCCGCCGCAATCTACTTATGCCCGAAGAACTCCACGCCGAAGACAACCCGCCATTGCGCCGCTCCGAAGTCCTGCACCAGGGCATGGCCGACGCCCAACTTGATCCGCAAATTTCCTTCTGTGCGCGTCTGTTCCAGGTGTCCGGTAAATAGAGCCTCCGTGCCCGCCTCCCCGCTCAGGGTAGAGCGAAAAGCCCTCTCGCCGAAAATCTCGGGACCCGCAATCACTGCCCAACCACTGGGCCCGGCAAACCTGCGCCCTCCGCCGATGCCGAACAGAAGTTCGCTCCCGTTTGGACTGCCGGGCGCCGGTGCGTCATTCAGCGGACGAACATGGACACCAAGCTGGCCCGCATACCGGAAAGCTCCGGCATCGCCGGCGGCAAGAAATCGAAACATCGCGCGGTACCTGGCGTCGGTCACGTAATCAGCGCGGCTTCCCGAGGGAAAGATCACTTGCGCGCCCGCACCCAAACGGAGCAAGCCGTCTGGCTTTCCCAGCAGGCGAGCGTCAATCCCGAGACGAGTGTCGGACACGGAATCGGGATTGGTCCCGAGACTCACTTGCGGTGCGGTGAACTGATACGTACCCAGTGTTCCGCTCGTTCCACTTACCAGAAGAGGCGTGGGCAAGTTGATGTAACCGCGAAAGCGATTGTAGGTAACCGCGCCGCCGACATCGACGAATGCCTCTTCCGACACAACCGCGAGCTTCTGCTTGCCATCCGGCCCGGTGATGACCAGCGGGTTGCGCGCATACCCGGAGGTAAGTGCGACCGCGCCCCCGAGCCTGCCGCTGATGTTGAGGTCGTCCATGACGAACCACCCGCCGCCGGGAGCCGACTGATAAAATCGCTCGACTGCGAAGCCCGACGGTTGTTGCTGCGCATCTGCGAGCGGAAGCCACAAGCTGGACAGGACCAGCCCGGCCAGCAGCACGCAGGCACATCTGCAATGCGATTTAAAACTCGCCATGGATCCTCACGGTAAAAATGTTGACGGGGCCGCGGGCCGCATTAAAGGCGGGATTCGCGATGCGCTGGTAATCCCCGGTCAGCCAATAGATTCTGCGGAAGTTGGCGCTGTAGAAGACATCGAGAGACTCTTCTGCGGCAGCCGTGATGGCGCCGTCCCCAACGAATCCATCCACGCCGCCCATCCCCAGGTATTTAGCGTGGATGGTCGAGATCCATCCGAGGTTGCCGCCAAGCCCTGCCACGTCCTTGGGGCGCGACCAGGAGGAACCGTGCGCCATAACTCCCAAAGTTGCTGAGCGGTCGGTGGACGTGTACGCATATACTTCGGTCTTCCCGTCAGCGTACATGGCGCGTCCGAACACCCCAATGTCGTGTCCAATTTGCTGCTCCGCGAATGCGCCAATGCCCACTTTTTCATTCGGTTTTCGCACCCAGCAAAGATCCGGCGCGCCGGCGTTCTGCGATCCGTAGTTGAATCCGGTGCAGGTGGTCGCGTTCTTGCCGGGGTCCGCTTCAAACGCTGCTATGGCGTCGCTGAAGCGTCCCATATTCTCGTGGTTGCGGTAGGCCAGGACGCGAACCGTACCTTCCTGCCCGCGAATCTTGTCCTTGTGCTCCACTTCCACCTGGTCTCCGTAGTACTTGAACAGCCGGAAGTCCACTGGGAGTTGGTTGGGCTCTTTGGGTGGAGTGATGCGGCCTGCGCGCACTGCCCAATCATCCCAAAACAGCTCCCCGACGCCGCCGTACGAGTAACCGCGCGCGTCGGATGCAAAATCATAGGCGGCATACGTCAGAAATCCCAGGCTCATAAAACCCTGGCGTGGGTCCACATCGAAAGCGTTCGCGTCCAGGAAGTCCAGGATGCTGAAGTTTCCCACTGCAAAGACCAGTCTCCGGCTGTCGTAATGGGTGCCCAATTGAAGAGGGCCTGAATCCTCCACGATGCGTTTGCCGCCGAGTCCGATCGTCTGCTTGACGAATATCCGGGAATGATAGATCTGCGGCGTATCCGTGCCGCCCTTTTGCAGTTCGAAATTCTGGATGGCGCCGCCTAGGCCCCTGAGCTGGGAGAGCGGATGCTCCGAGATGAGTTCTGGAACCAGATAGCCTTCCGCCCCGTGCCAGAGCCGCAGGCCAAAGTAAAGCGTCGCCGTCCCCGTGGAGCTTCTTTCCGCAGTGGGAAGCAGCGAATTGATGCTGCCGTTCAGGTTTGTATAAGGGGCATAGAACGCCGGCTTCCAACTCGAAATGTAGGTGAACTGCCCGTAGACGTTCCAGCTCTCGTTCTCGATAGTATGCAGGCCTTTCCTGGCCAGCAGTTGCATGAAGCTGTCTTCATCGCTCGGGCGCGGCCCGGGGCTGCCGTTCTGGGCGCTAGCGAGCAAGGATGCAAACAGAAAACCCGTCAGCACCAGAACGATGGATTGTGCGGCATGGAACACCCTCGCGCGATGCGCATGCCCGGCCCTCCGGCCGGGACAGCTGCGCCCATTTCCTTGAGAGACTGTTGCATACTGCCCGCAGTTGTTCATGGACCGCACTTGGGCAGGGAGCAACGAGCAGAAACGCATCCAGCCTCCGCAAGGATATGAAAAGACCCATCGATAGGATAATTAACAGTACAGTAACAAATGTAAACCGCTCTTGAATTCTCTATTCCAGGCTGAGAAAGGGCATCCGCTCATGGCTCATGGGATATCGGCTAACCGGATATTCGCCAGATCCCTGACCACCACTGTGGCTGCCGGATTTACGCTGCACCGATTGCAGGAATTAAGCTGCACCGGTAGTGCAGCTTAATTACGGTATTCCATTTTCCATAGATTTTCAGCCTCAAGGGGTCATCAGCACCCGAATGGAACCTGTGATGGTTCCGTAGACGGTCACCCAAGCCTGCCCCGACGCGCTGGTGTCAGCAACACTGGTGGCTTGGATCAGATGGGTCCCGGCAGTGTTCGGTGCTGTGTAGTTGCCTGATGTGTCGATAGTTCCAACCATGTCGTTGCCCCCCAGGATTCCATCCACATACCAAGTCACCGCCTGGTCAGAATTGTTCTCCACGGAAGCGGTAAAGCTAGTTACAGCCGCAGTCCCCACCGATGCAGATCCAGGCGAAACTAGCACGAATACTGGCAGAGGGGCCGCGGAAGCAACAAAAGAGGCAAAGAGATCGGCAGTCCCGGGCCAGATATCCCCCGATCCATCGTTAAAAGTGATGTGCACTACATTTTCTGAATCCAGATAACATGTCCCGACGCCCTGGGCATGGTTTGAGCCAGCTTCATAGCTGCCATCGCTGGACCCAAGAATTGCTTCCATCGCAGACGCGTAAGAGTAGTTCTCGGGCATTTCGAGCGGAGCCATGTTGGCTAAGCTCTTTCCGCAGCCAATATTAAAGGTGTTTCCGGTTGGGAGAGGAATAGAGAGCCAGGTAACTGGATCAACGCCGAGAGTTTGGCTCGTCACCGTGCCCATGTTGTTTTTCCACGCGAAGACCATCACCGCCGCGTTCCCGTGCCAGATGTGGCCCGAGTCGTCAGAGCAGTTCAGGTGCACCACCATCTCGGCGTCTACATAGGCTCCCACCAGAAACATGATGTTGCCGCTCGGGGGCATGTCGTGAATGAATGCCACAGCAAAGCTCTGTGCTGTTGTCCAGCCGGAAGGCAACTCAATTGTTGCGCCATCCGCCAAAACTCCCTGACCAAACAATATCTCCTCGCCGCCGGAGAGGGTGAGTGGCAGCCAGGTCATTCCATTGCTGTCGGTGTTTGTAACATCGGTGCTCAGCCAGGTTACAGCGGCATAGTTGATGTCGCCACCCCACGTTGTGCCTTCGTCGTCGGCGTAGATCAAGGTCAGCAGCCTGTCTGAGCCAACCTCGCAAAGCTGAACAACATGGGCGGAATGGTAGGCCACATTTGCGCCTGCCGGTGAAGCCCAGGCTAAGAAGTTATTGGCAGGGTAGCCGGTGGAGGGCAATTGAAAGGGTGAGCCGGAAGGGAGCTGTCCCGTGAAGAAAACGAAATTGCCGCCGTTGGCTAGAGGAATCTCCACAAAATAAGTGTCGTTTCCGGGGTAGCTTCCAGGGACACTGGGCCATCCGGCCTCCAGTGCGTCGCTGGTGTCGTACATATAGTCTTCATCGTACGTCTGCAATGCAAACTCGATCTCGCCGCTATCCGTGGATGGAGCCCGGCCGAGACTGTTTCCAGATCCGGACAATTCACATCCTGGCGGAGTTACAGTGGGGATGCCCACAACCTCATAGTCTCCCGCGTAGGGATAGCGGAAGGTGTTATCGACCGAGACATGATCCCCCGGCTCGATTCCGCAGGCAAGGTTTCCGAGCACGTCCTTTGCAAACATCGAGGTGCGGAACTTAAGACGGGCCGGTGTCTGGTACGGCATTTGGTCAAAGCCCAATATGCGATCACGCTCATAGCGCGATATCCGGCTCACCTGGTCATAGGTGGAGGTGGCGAAGTCAAGTAACTGTTTTACCTTGTTCCGCATCCGCGCAATATTTAGTCCAAACGAGCCACGCGCGAGCATGTTTGTCTTATGCCAGAATTCAGGCGTGCGCTCTTTGAAGCGCGAGTAAAGCAGGCCAACTGCACCGCCCGAACCAACACTCGTGGGGTAATTCGCCCCTTTGTTTACCATGGTGAAAGTTGTTGGGTCAGTCTCTTCGGGAGTTCCGGGGTTGAGGACGTCAGGAACAGTGCTAACCTGCCAGGTGCCATCGTAGGGCGTTCCTGTTCCGCCTATAGCTATCTGATCGTTTGGCTGGAAGGGATGGGGATCTTCCGTCGTCACGACAGGGTTGCTGCCGATCGTGAATTCAATGCTGGCGATGACAGAGCAGGCAGGTACCAGAATATCTCTGAACTGGCCAAGGATGCGGTTTCCTCCCGTGTTCAGCGACTGATCCGATGCTTCAAAAGAGCCGGGTAACATATGGTTGCGGGAAAAGACAAAGACTGAGGCGCGCGGCATGTCGCAGTTCAACGCGATCTTTCCCTGTGACTCGCTCTCGTAGCCACGACACACCAGCATGATCTGACTTTTGATCGCCTGCAGAGATGTTTGACCCGTGAAGCTGTAATCGCCCGAAAAGCGTGGCTGCCCGTTTGCCAGGAGGGCGTTGCAGTACTGCGCGGAGGCGTAGAGCGCATCCCAGTTGAACCGCGCACTCACAGCGGCCGGCAGTGGATCAGGCCCCACGTTATAGGGCAATTTGTAATCAGGGAACAGCTCGCGGCGCAGCGTCACATCTACCCAGTGCCATATAGGATTGCGCGTAAAAGCGTACCCGGTCACATTGCCATCGCCGTCGAAGAGCCGGCAGCGCAGCGCACGCCAGAGGCCAATGGGCGCAATATCTGTAAACTGCGTTGGATCAGCCTGGCTGGCGTTGGTGGGGGAGGCAACCGGCTGCTTCCGCATGATGGCGTAATAGGCAATGCGCGAGAAACAAAGCGGCTGAATGGCGCTCGGAAACTGCCCCCACAACACGTCGCATCCCTGGTCTGCTCCGCTCGATGAAGGTGTGAGCCCAGAGCCTATAACCGCATCGCAGCCGCTGTGGAAGTTGAAAACAAGAGGCTGGCGATTGTTCTCAAGGCCGTGCAGCCAGTTCTGTCCAGAGAAGCTGGTGCCATCCAGCCAGGGAGTATCGCCAGAGTCCGGAGGTATATTTCCGGTCCAGGCAAGCAGATCGTTGATCCACAGCTCGATGGGACCATCCCACTCTCCGTGCCCAAGCAGCCAGATGCCCAGGCGCGTGTAATCCATATTATTGTTGAGTGTGTCCTGGAGCATGTAATAAGCGTGGCGTTTGCCCGTTGCCCAAACGTAGCCGTAGCTCAGCGGAATAGGGGTTCCGGTGGTTTCGCAGGCCGAAGATGACTGTGTCGTCGAAGCGTTGGGCATCAGATTCTCCGGCTCCGGTTGATCACGGTCATAGGGCTGTTGGCGGTGGTTTCGCCGTAGTTTTTCTCGTAATCGTTCAGCGCCACCATGATGCGTTCAACCACCTGGCAGCTCTGAAAACTGTAGAGGCATTCGTCTGATTCGGTCGAACCGCAGCGCGGGCCGCCCCAGTTCAACTGGCAGGTTTCACAATAGACTTCAGCCGGCGTATCTTCCTCGGCTGGATTGGAAAATGGCTTTGTCTTGAAGGTCGCGGTGTCGTCCGTGCCGTCGTCGAATGTGAGACTCCCCATCACCGTGATCCATGATGCCTGTGCGTTGCCCTGCCACAGCCGGTAAACAAAAGCCGCGCCCTCGATTGCCGAGGCCCGGAGCTGCGTTTCCATGTCGCGCGCCATGGTGTTGCCGGAAATATTTTGCAACTTGAAGCTGCCGAGATTTGTGGCCAGAGAACGATTGAAGCTGAACGGGCCTGCCGCAAGCACCCAGGGAAGATACGTTTGCACGCCCGCTATCATTGCCGACGGGAATTGACCTTTGCGATCGGACCAGAAGTAGTTATTCCCGTTGATGTCCTGCACGTCCAGCAGGTGCACGGGCGCGATGCCCTCGCGTGAACCGCCTACAGCCAGCAGCGATGGAGGAAAGACGATCATCGCATCACCTGCAGAGAGTGCCAGCTAATTGTGGGCGCGGTGGCCAGCGCATTCTTTGCGGCGCTCACATTCACCTGCACGCGATGAAAGTCGAGCGGCACGTTCTGCTGCATCAACACCATCTGCGGACCGCTATCCGCCGCCATGTAGCAGTCGATTGTTCCGCCCACGGCCGTGCCATCGAGCGAGACGGTGCACTGGCCAAATTCTGGGCCGCTCATCAGAAACAGCTTGAATCCGTAGCCGCGGTACTCGTAGCACGCCCAATCGTTCAGATTGCCGCCGGCTCCAGGGTTGTCCAGTGTGGTAACCGGAACGCCTTGAATGAGCCGCGCGTTAGCAGACCATCCAGGTACCAGGCCGGTGCTGTAGGGCGCGAGTTGCTGATCGCCAAAGTCGTCGAATGGATAAAAGGTGACTGCCTCGTGATCCCAGTCGCTGGGAAATTGAACCATCCCAACTGTCGGCATCTCCTCAAAGGTGACGCTTTGCACGTCCCAGCGATTGTTTGCGGTTTCCACCGGAGTGACCTCGGATGTGAAGCGGCCAACATAATGCCTGCCCGCAAGCCCGAAGGAACCATCCCAGTCTATAAAGGTGAAAAAACCGTTTTCATATTGCTCGTAGTACCACTTCAGCTTCAGCGCAACGGCCAGCGAGCGCCCCAGCCACGATAAGGAAAAGATATGGCCGGTGTTCTGCGTTTCGCGCGACCAGGGCGTCCCGCCCACCGGCTTTTTATGGAGCAGCGTCGTGGCGCGCTTGCGCGTGAACCCGAAGCTGGGATTCATTGAGTCGCCCAGATTCTGATCCCACCCCATCGTCGGATTGAGGATGTCAGTAGCCGGCATCCGCGCCTCCGGAGTTCTCGGAGTAGCTCGCGTTCACGGCCGAGCGAATGACGTGTTTGTTCTGCATGGCCCACTGCACGCTCGATTTTGCGTCCAGAGCGTGAATGTGCAGATCGCCTGTCCAGGCGCTGCCGCTGCTGGAGGTCTGCCGCGCATTGTTGCTCTGCATGGTTGTGCGGTAGGTCGCTGCAACATTGTCCAGGTCCGCGCCGCGCTCCAACGCCCGAGTGGCGCGCTCTGTGCGATCGGCCGTGTTCACGCTTTCGTCCTGGTGCAGAAGTGCGTAGCCGGTGCCAAGCACACGGTCGGTTCCGGATGCGAATTGCGCCGCCGTGGAAGTGAACTGGCTGCGGCCGGCCTTCTGCATGGATGTGAACTTTGCTTCGGCCTGCTGCAGCTCCTTCTTGATGGTGTCGTTGTAGTAGCTGGTGGCGGCAGGCCCCATCGAGCTTGTTGTTTTGCGCGCTTCCACGTCCAGACTCTGCATGTCGCTGTAAGCAGTCAGGTAATCCATGCTGCCCTGTTCGTAGCTGTCCGTGTCGCTCTTCATACGCGGGCGCACTTGCTTCAGATCGTAGACGCGCGCCTTCTCCCGGCCGCCAAATCCAATCGCTCCCACAATTGCGCCGGCCGCCGCGCCGATCGCCGCGCCCATCGGACCGCCCAGGGCCATGCCGAGCTGCATTCCGCTCATGGCGCCGCTCAGTGCGCCTCCCACGCCGCCGTTACCTTCGTAAGCGCTAAAGAGACCCATCGCGCCACTGGCAGCGCCCATTGCATTTGATCCAAAACCACCGCCGCCAAGCATGCCGCCATTCTTGGAGCTGCCTCCCAGCGCACCTGTAGAACCGCCGCCCAGAAAGCTGCTGCCCGCGTTCGTTGTGCTGCTGGATTTTTGGCTGCCGAAGAGGCCCATTCCCTGTTCGGCCAGACCGAAACCTGAACCCACATCGCCCATCGCGGTGCTGAGGGTGTTGCTTTGCGCTGGCGCTGAGCCAGTGCTGCCAATGATGCCGGCGCCCATTCCGCCGCTCAAGCCCGCTTCGGCTGCCGTGCTACCTGCGGCCCCCGATCCGCTTGAAGTCCCGTATCCGATCCCCGCGGTCGAGCCGGATGTGCTGTAGCCGCGCGCGCCGGAATAGGCTGGCCGGCCTGTCGAGCCGCCAAAAGCGACACTCGCGGAGCCGATGTGGATCTGAGCGGTGCCGATAGACAACAAGCCAGCCGCGGCGCCATGCGAGCCAGTCTCCGACTTGCGCGCTGCGCCGGCTTTCGGCGCGCCGGCAATGCGGCCGAAGATGCCATCCATCAAACCTTTGCCGGGCTGGCCTTCGGCAGCGGTTGAGCCGCCAAAATGCACCTGCATGCGCTGCACCATCGCGGCCGCAGCCTGGCCCGCAGCCTTATCGCCCAGATCCTTCAGCGCCACCATCGGATGGTCGAGGCTCTTGAACAGGCTGGTGAATTCGCCGGCCATCTTTTCGCGCGCGGCCTTGGCCGCTTCTACCATCTGCGCGTCGCGCAGTTGCTCGGCCGCCAGCACGCGGCGGTTGTAATCGTCCTGCGAAATCTCCTGCTGCTTCAGCTCTTCGTTGTACTTTTCCAGCCGAGCCTGGTATTCGGCCTGGATGGCCAGTGTCTGCTGTTTCTCGGCAGACATGGCGTGAGCGCGCGCTTCCAGTTCAATCTGTGCGGTCTCGTCAGAGTTGCGCTGGCGCAGTTGAGATGTCTGTTCAGAAGCCCCGGAGTTGATCAGACCCACCCCGCGGTTCAGTTCGCCGATGTGCGCCTGGTACTCCGGTGCATTGACATTTGTGCCATAAAGCTTCTGGTACTCCAAGCGCAATGCATCGATCTGCTTCTGGGCCTGGGCGCGGATCCGCGCGAAGCCGGAGATCTGGTGTTCCGCGCTTTCGTCGGCAAGCTGGTTGATGTGCTGGGTAAAGCCCAGTTCTTCGGCCTGCATCTCCTGATGCGTTTCCAGGTTGGCGGCAGCAATCTGCCTGGCGCGGTTTTCCGGAGTCAGATCCTGGTTGGCGTTGATGTCCGCAATGCGGCCCGCGCCCGTGGCCTGAGTCCTCGCAAGGCCCGTCATGCCGGCCATCGCAGCCGTGCGCTCCATCTTCTCGGTCTCGCGGGTCTGATCCGCCAGCCGCTTCATCTCCTCGTTATGAAACTTGAGATGAATATCGTTGACCGCCTGTGCGGACGTGATTCCCTTCTGCCTCAGATCTTCGATCGCCGCGGATTCCTGCTCGTGGTAAAGCGCCGATCCACGCAGGCCGCTTTGTAGCGCTTCCTCGTGGATGTGCCGCAGCTCCAGTGCTTGAGACTTTGCCTTTTCACCCTGCTCTTTGCGCTCGTTGGCGGTCTCGGCATCTGCCTCGCGCTGCGCGGTTTGAACTGCAAGCCTTTCTTTCGCCGCGCCAGCGTCCGCAGCCACTGGGTTGCCCAGCGCTTTATTTCGAGATACCTCGTAACTGCGCTCCTCGGCGGCTAATTGGATGCGCTTCTGTAGCTCGGCATTGCGCTTTTGATCGGTATTCAGCGCTGCATCGCCCGCGTGGTTGTACTCAATTGTTTGTACGTTCAGCTCGTGCTGCTGTGCAGCCTGCTGGGGCGTGAGTTTATCAACGCCCTGTTGCTTTGAAACGGAAGTTCCGGCAAATTGATGCGCGCCCATCAACATCCCGACGCCAGATCCTATATTGCCCAGGTTGCCGCTGAGAATGCCGTTTCCAACCATTCCCCATCCGGCCGAGTTCGCGCCTTCCGCCGCTGAGCGGTAGCTCCGCGCAGCTTCGGTGGCTTCCCTGATCCGCAGCGTGGTGGTCTCGATCGAATCAGATTTCCAGTAGTCCTCTTCCCTGGTCTTTTCCAGCGTGTCCCGATACGCCTTCGCGGCGTTGTCGAGGGAGATGTAGTTATCCCACAGCTTCTTGGCGCCGCCCACGAGCTGCGTAAAAACCATGGCGCCGATCTGGATGGAGCCCAGCGCAATCAGGCCAGGACCGATCGCACTGATTGCGGCCTGGGTGATTTTGCTCTCGGCAGCCAGGCGCACCATGGCGCGCGGCAGCCGGATGCCAAACTCTTCCGTGAGCAGCCGCGTCTTTTCGACGCTCGACAGCGCGGCGACGCCCGTCTGGTCGAGCGCCGCCTTTGCCTGCCGGCCTGCGGTCGTGGCCCTTCCGCCCACGATCTGCAGTTCATTGCCGAGTTGGCGCACAGATCCCGTGGTTCCTTTTACCGAGGTATCGAACGCGCGGACGCCCTGGACGGCGCCCTGCTCGTCAACCCTCAGCTCGATCTGTACGGCCGTCGCCATCGCTTACTCCAACAAGGCCGGCATCGCATCCGGCGCAACAATCTGCAAATTTACAGGCCGGAACAAACCTCCGAATGTGAGCTGCGTAAGAACAATATCCGCGCCTTCAGCCACCGCCGCGCGCTCTTCCTCGCTGAGCCGCCAGCGCGACAGCATCGGCACTGAGGGCGAGTTCAGATAGACAACAGGCAGAGGCATATATTCGGGCTGATCTTTGCCAAGGATGATTTCGATTGGTTCAGATCCCGGCATGACTGGCGAAACAGCTTCCATCTCAGTGCCTCTTCCTATCGGTTGATCTCCGCCATGCACTCGCGGCAGTTGAGTGCGTGCGGTTCGTTGGGCATGCCGCACCTGGGACACGGCGGGTGTCCAGCTTGGAAGCGATTGCGTTCCCGCTGAAGCACCAGCAAGCCTTCGGCCTCGGCTGCAGTGAGAGGCACATTGGCAATCTCCAGGACCCGTTCCAGCCAGACAAGGTGGCCGATCCAGATAAAGCAGCCGTCTGGAACGCTGCGCGGCGGCAGCAGCGAATCGCGCGCGGCCTGGCGATTCTCCGGAGGTGTGTTTTCGAGGATGCGGTGAATCTCTGCATAGACGAAGCCTTCATTGAAGTACTCGGCGGCCGCGCGGCGCAGCAGCTCGGCGTTCATTCGATGGTGACGTCTTCTTCGCCGCGAAAGAGTTCAAGCGCCGCCTTGGCCTTGTGTGCGCCATCCATCTCCCGCTTGATCTCGTCCACGCCTTCCAGCGGCTTTCCATGCACCGAGTAGCCGTCCACGCTCTCAATCAGATCGTCGTAGATCTTCATGGCGATTGCCTGGTGAGGCGGATAAACGGTGATGCCGTCCTTCGCCGATCCCGTCACCTTCACCCGCGAGGCCTCAAAATTGAAGCGTTTCAGATCGGCAATCGATGGCTGCCGGAAACGGTGCACCAGGCCGGAGAAGAAGAGCGTTTTGCCGCCGACCGCCCAGGTCGCATCCAGAGTCACTTCCACCAGGTCGCAGAGGCTGGGCGTGATGTCCTTGGCTTTGGATACGCCCACGCTGAGCAGCGCGATACCCACGGCCATGCGGTACTTGAGAGGCACAGCCACGCGCCACTCCTTCATAGCGCCGATGTCGCCGTAACCTTCCACGTCCGTAAGAACGCTGTCCACCAGCTCCAGCAGCGCCGAATCGGATTCAAAAACCTGCTCGCGCTGTCCATTCACCTGCAGGGTCTGGTTGACAATGCCCTGGAAGTAGCTGAGCCAGTCGGCGCAGGTCACCCGGCGCAGGTGATAGGTAAATGTATGCTTGCCGCTCTTCAGCGTGATGGAGCGCGGCATGTCCAGCGGCAGCATCGCCTTTTCATTCTCAACTTCTTCAGTCTTTTTCTTCATCGTGCCCTCCAAGGTTCAGCGGTTCAAAAAGAGGGGCGCGCCTGTCCACCGCGCCCCTTGGAGAAAAGCCACTCGCTAGGCCGCAGTCAGGTAGGCCTCATCCGTGTTCTTCACGGTGACGGTGACAGACTCGCCGCCGCCCGCCGGCTGCAGAATCGAGTTCTGATCGAGCTGCACCGTGTAAGCGACGTACTTATCCTGTTCGCCCAGGTCCGCGTTCGGCAGAATGACGTTGGGATAGTCGATCAGCAGGCTTGCCGCTCCGGACTGTCCCGCAATCTTCACTTCCAGCGGCGTCTGGTTGATCATCCAGGTGCGCACGTCCGCAGTGCCATCGGCCGCGATCACCAGCTTCAGCTTGTTCAGTGGATTGCCCAGGCGCACGAAGTATGGCTTGGTGCCGCAGCCCACCGCGCGGAAGAGTTCGAGCTGGTGATCGAAGGTGGCTTCCCAGCTCAGCACGCGTGGCGAGAGCGAAACCGGAGCGCCAACCGGCCCGATCGACACGATGGAGTCGGAGCCGTAGAGGTACTGCGCGGTGGGCAGCGCAGGCAGATCCGCGATCGTCGCGTCGATCACGACACCGGTGCCCAGTAAGGTTGCCTTTGCCATGATGGAGCCCTTGTCGGCGCCGGAGAGCACCAACTGCGAAAGGCAGAGGTCGCTCCACTTCCGCTTCAGGCCGGCCGTGTCCTCGATGTAGGCGTTGGTCGCCGTGGCAGGATCGCCCGTATCCTTCCAGGTGAAGACGTGGGTATTCGGCAGTTGCGGCGGTCCCACTGCGCCGGCGGTGAAGACTTCCGTTCCCAGGCAAAAGGCAAACATCCATCCGGCCAGGAAGTCGTCAAGGCGCGTGTTCAGGTCCAGGGACGATTGCTCGGTAATCAGGCGGCTCTCCGTGGCCATGGAGCTGCCCTTGCCGGCGTACTGATAGTCGGTTTCCTTCTCGTACGTCTGTTTGGCGAAGCCTGATGTCTCAGGCCGCGCGCGGTAGGTGAACGCGGCATCGGCGAGTGCCTCGCCCCACGTTTCCTGAGCGTTGGCGCTCAGCACGATATTGCGGGCGATCGACCTCTGGGTGGTGAACGTCGTTGCCATGGTTGCTCCTTCTGCTCGTGAGAGCGTCGCTCAATTGAGCGGAAATTCCTGAACCGGGTGAATGATGCGCGCCGTGTGGCAAAGCACATTGCCAAAAAAAACCAGTTTCACGCCCTCAACCGTTGGCGGCCCCGACCAGTCAAAGCCGCCGAGATGGCGGTCTGCAAATGCGCCAAAGGTTGCGGTGATAGCGTCGATCTGTGCCTGCCACACGGGCTCCGATACACCGTCCTGAAAACTCATGAAGCCGGTGATGACGATGTTGTGCGTCGCCTTCCATGCCTGCATCGCCTGGTCCAGGGCGGGACTCGCTTCGCGGCTCACCATCCAGGTGCGCACGATCGGCTCTGCCGGGTCCGTAGTTGCGTCCACAAAGAGCGTCTTGAACAGTGCATCGTCATTCGAGAAGCGGATCATCGAGTAGACGTTAGGCCCTACACCCGCAACAGTCTTCAGCAGGTTTGAGACAGCGGTGATTGCGGCGGATGCGCTCATGCCATTGTCCCCGTGAATCCATGCGCCGTGAAAGCAAGCGCCAGCTCATGTTCAAGCACCGGCGCGGCCATCGGTTCCAGCGAATCCAGCGCGCGGGCAAACATAAAGTGCCCTTGCGTGCCCCGCTGGCTCATCTTCTTGCTGATAGCAAAGGCCACGCCCAGGGCCTGCTTTTCATCGTCGATGCCAAACTTCTTCTGCACCCACGGCACAAGCGCCGACGCCGGCGGGAAGTGCGGGCGCGCGCCGGTTTCAACAGGCGCCGCGTACACATTTGCGCCAACATTGGGACTGACGCCGACTATCTCGGTTGCCATCGAAGCATCGCGCACAAACTCTGAGGCGACGGAACTGGCCAGGTTGCCGAAGCAGACCGCAGGCGGAAGACCGTTATAGGGCGTGGCGATGTTCTCCTGCACCATCTCCGCGCCTTTCACGCCCAGAGCCTCCAGGCCCGCTTGCACGCCGGCCTCGTAGGCCGCGCGCATCTCGGGCGCCAGATTCTCTTCTCCGCGGATTTGCGCGCTCCAGGCCATCGGTTACCTCGAATACTTGTTGTGGACCATGCGGTCCACTCCGGAGTTTTGCTCCAGATATTGGTTGCCGATTGCGAAGGCCGGGCCGGTATCAGCTTCGGTTGCGCCTTCTTCGATGCCCATATGGTTGTAATAGCGCTTGCGCAGCGCCTTGGCCACGGACAGCATCTCTGCCGACTTCGAGCGGTACTGCACCACGTCGGCCTGCAGGGTCGAGTCGCCCGTGCCTACATAGAAGCTGGCAAGCCGCTCCGCGCCCAGGCTCGCGGCAAAGTCAACCACCGCGTAGAAGTCCTTATCCGGCACCGTGGATCCATCGGCCAGGTGACGGGCGGACCAGGTGCAGCGCAGAGAGTCACCCGGCTCCGGAGTGTCGAAGTTGATGAGGATCTTCGTCGGCTGTCCGGGCGCGCGATAGATGCGGAAGTCCGAGTCGAGAATGAGCTGCGGCGGCTGCTGGCCGATAGGGAACTCAATCTGTGAGATCACTGAGAAGTTCGGCTCGAAGACCGGCAGATCGTCGCCCTCGCCTGGGGCAACCGGCAGCGGAATGTAGTTGGTGCTGTTCCCCTCGATGTCGCTTACGATCCACAGCGGCGAATCCGCCGAATAACGCTGGATGATTGCGCGCGCCACCAGCGCCGGGAAGATAGTCCCGGTAGGGCCGCCAAGCCGATTGGCGTCATCCGAAAGGACGTTCGGAATCTCGTTGGCGAAGTCCGCTATGGCGTAAGGGAAAGGCAAAGGTGCAGCTCCAAGCTCCTAGCCTCTAGCCTCTAGCTGAGAGCTAGAAGCTAGAAGCTGAAGGCTGTTGTTAGACGTCCACCTCAACGATGTCCAGCAACACAAATCCGGCCTTGGGCACGGTCGTCGCCGGCACGCTGGCCAGGTCAACGGTCACCACGTCGCCGGCGTTCAGCCGGGCGCCGCCAGGGTACTGGTTGGACCCCTTGGTGATGGTTGTGCTCACGGATTTGCCGGCCGCTGCGGCTTTGATTGAAAGCGCGCCCGTGTTGGTAATCGCCGTACCGTTCACGTTCACGACCGCCACGGTTGAGGTGATAGCGGCCTGTGCGGCCACAACCGCCGCCTGGTCAGTCACGACCAGGGCGTCTGCAGCCGTCTTTGCCGCCAGCAAGCCTACGCCGGCAGGGTTTGCCGTATACGCCGCATCCGCGATCGCAGCGGCGGCCGTGTCAGCGGTGAGCGTGGCCTGTGCGGTGGCCAACGCCGTGGCGTGTGGTGTGTCTACCCCGGTGTCGCTGAGGCAGAGCTGTGCGCTCACAATGCGCTGTGGGCGTGGCGAGATGATGGTGACCTGGCCGTTGCTTGCCGCCAGCGGCGCGGGCAGCGGGAGAGTGATGGTGCTTCTGCGGAAACTGTCCTGCATGGGAATCGCTCCTGTTTACTGGAATGCCGGACCGAATTGCTTCGGCCCGGCAGCCGTGGCTGCATTCACCTGCAGCGGGTGCGTAAGGCAATCGCGCCGGCTAAGCCCTAGCCGGCTACGACGTTCTTGCCCACGCCGCGGAAGTCGATGATGGCGCCGTTGAACACCATCTTGACCTTGTACTGCAGCTCATCCATCGTGAACTGGGTGCCGATCGTCGGCTGGTTGGCCAGGAAGATCTGCGGGTTCTCGATGCCGTCGAGGAAACCGATCTCAAGGAACGGAGCGTTTTCCTGCTTCGTCCCGTAATACCAGTCGTTGGCGTCGGTCAGTTTCTCGTTGACGTAGATGCGCTCGTTGTTCACGCCGAAACGCTGGAAGAATGCGTTCGACCCGGCGGTGTTGGTCTGGTTGATCTGGCGCGCGGTGGCGGCCAGCGCCGGGGGCACCATGAGCCAGTCGAGCGGAAGCCCCAGCGGTTCACCGGAGTCCTTCTCGGTCTGGGTCAACAGCGCAACCTCGGCCGTGATCAGAGCGTCCTGCGTGAGAGCCACGGCGCCCAGGTTGTAATGCCCGGCGTTGAACCAGGCCACAGAGTCTCCGGTGTAGTTCGGGTTGTTGGCGAAGAACGACGTGATGTAGTTCTTCAGCGTCCAGCGGCCGGCCCGCGCCAGGCGGCCGGGGAAGCGTGCGATCGCGCCCAGGTCGTCGTTGCGGATCGTCTCCTCGGAGATCGAGAGCAGGTTGCCGCGCTTCTGTACCTGGTAGGTCACCAGCTCGTCGGTAGGCGGAGCAATCTCCGTATATCCCGGCGCGCCTTCGTTCACGATCGGCAGTTCGCCGAAGTATCCTTCACGCACGCGATCCTGCAGTTTGTAATCGCTGATGGATGCCTTCGTGTACAGGTTCGACAGGCCGTCGAGCGCCAGCTCCGCCCAGTCCTGCAGCAGCCGCTTGGTCATGCTGTTGAGCAGGATGTTGGGGAAGTCGCCGGTCAGCACGGCTTCCGACGCCAGCACATGGCCGGTGAACCCGCCGCCGCCGCCGCGGAGCCGGTCAAGGTTCCAGTCGCCGGTGATCGTCTGGTAGGCCTCGCGCAGCCCGCGGAATGCCGGGACGCCTTGGGTCATCGACGCCTTGACGCCCACGGCCGCTTCCATGGCCAGGGCCAGCTTGTCGGCGCTGTCCAGCGCAACATTCACCGCCGGATGGATACGGCCAACGGTGTTGAATGCGGCGAACGCGGCGCGCACGCTGGTGATCTCCGCGTCGATTTTCTCCTGCTTCAGGTCAGCCTCGGCGACCAGGGCGGACTCCAGGTGAGTCCGCGCCAGATCCTGCGCCGGCTTGGGCAGCTTGGATGCGACAAGCGAGGTCTCAATGCGGTTGCGGCTCTGGATCTTGTGAGCCTCGGCAAGCTGTGCGGTGGCGGCTTCAGCGGTTACCACTGCGGCTGCGGCCGCGGCGTCTGGCGCTTCGGTCAAGGCGGTGGTCACTGTTTCCATGAAGACCGGATAATCGGCCTCCGCGGTATTGGCAAATTGCAGGCTCAGCTCGGCGCAGCGCGACGCATTCTTCTGCCGAAGCGCTTCGAGCAGTCGAAGAATGGACTTCTTCATTGGAAATGCTCCTTCGGTAGCGCTGGCAGCGCCGCCGCGGTTGGGGCGATTGGGAACAATCGCGGTGGTTGCTGCGTTGACGGCGCGTAGTTGCGCCGCTGAAATATCGTTGGCCGCAAAGCTCGCGGCGGTCAAAAACTCGCCGCCGGCTCCGGCCCGTGCGCAGAGATCCACGGAGTACAGCGTTCCGAGATCCTCCGCCACCAGGCACTGTTTGCCTTCGACCACGCCAGGCTTGTAGCCCACAGATGCCAGCATGGAGACGGCAAAGTTGTTGATCGTGCGCTTCTCCCGCGCCTCGTCCAGCCTGGAGCGGAGCGCAGCCTCGGCTGTGAAGAGGTTGACCGTCGCGATCGCGCGCTGGCCGTCAAAGGCTCCGCCCTCAAGCCAGCCGGCAATACGGTCCGGATCGGTGGCGCCCGTTGGATCGGGACCGCGCTGATCGGGATGCCGGCGTCCGAAAGGCTTGCCGTTCAGCGCCTCGGCAACAATCGCCACAAACGCCGGCGGATAGTAGTGAGGCGCAGATGTGCCGTTGATGGCGCCGTTGCCCCAACCGGCCTTGAGCGCGCCAATCTTGTATTTGCCTGACTGCGGCTGCGCGTCGCCCTCTGCCGCGATAAACTCGCAGGCCTCAGCCACCGGCACATATGCCGTGGTCACTTCCTGGGCGTCGCCGAAGTCCACCTCGTCACCCTTCATGGTGTACGGGATGCGGTAGAGCTTCGCTTCCGGACCGCGCGCGATGATGTAATCGTTGAAGGTATCGCAAAGATAGAAGCGCGAGCATCCGTCCATGCCCAGGCCGAACTGCTCGCGCAGAGCCTCATTGAGCCGGGACTGCTGCTCGTCGAGCGAAAGCTCGGCGCCGTCCGCTTCCGCTGTAAGCATGAATCGAATAGGTTGCTTCATTTCAGCCTCATTTTCACTGTTGCCGCTGCCCCTTTTGGAGGCAACGGCAACAGCGGGGTTAGTTGGGATAGCTGCTACTACTTCGTCGTCTTCTTGGTGTCCTTCGCCGGAGGATCGGGCGGCGCGGACTCAACGGGGAAGCTGTACTTGTGGCCGTCCGCAGTCACGCATAAGCGGGTCTGTACATCGCCCACGGTGCGCGTGGAGCGGAGCAGCACCTGCCAGGCCGGCAGCGCGTCAATGTCCGCGGCCGACTTCGGCGCGGTCACGGCGAGCAGCGCGTTCGCGGCCTTCTGCGCCGCTGTGCGCTGTGCGCGGGCATTCCCTGGATAGTCGTTCTGGGCTTGCGCGAACGCCTTGTTGTACGTGTCGATCCACTGCTGTTTGGCCTCTGCGGGCAGGTGCGCTGGCGCAGGGGGCGTGGTGACGGCCGAAGCCGTACTCAGGTTGGCTGTTGCGATCGAAGTGTTGCCCATGGAAAGTACCTCACGCTGCTTTGGTTGAGACCGAGAGCCCGTAGCTCTTGAGTAAGTCGCGCTCCTGGTCGGTGGGTTTCAGTTGATCGGCACTGAGCGCCGGGTAGAGAAGACAAGAACAACCGATTGTGTTTTCCGCCGAACCGTTGGGGTCGCGCGGAAATTGCAGCTCTTCGCCGCCCACAAGAAAGGGCTCGTCAGGCTTGCGTACTTGGCCATTGGCGAGAATATGGGAAATGCGCGGCACTCTTGCCACTGGAATATGCCGCCATCCTTTACCTAAGCCAGGATGATGAGGGGCCAGATCATTTATCCGGGCCATGGAAACCACCGACTGCAGGCGCCTGATTTCGTTAAGGGCTATTGA
>Ga0302320_10000870_pt1 | contig 71835 bp, 56 predicted proteins | sample Bog_T0_3_FD_202130 | JGI IMG/M metagenome (GOLD analysis project Ga0302320, IMG submission 202130) | Peat permafrost microbial communities from Stordalen Mire near Abisko, Sweden - Bog_T0_3 | ecosystem: Environmental > Terrestrial > Soil > Wetlands > Peat | place: Sweden: Abisko, Stordalen Mire... | reverse complement strand
TACTCGTCACAGCAAGAGGTTGCGAGTGGCAGGGGGCGACTCCGTCTTGCTTGTCACTTGTCACTCGTCACTCGTCACTTTCTTAAGGAGGAAACATGCTTGGAAATGAAGGAATGACAGCCGCCAAGTTCGACACGAATGTCCGCGCACTTCGCGGCACCGTGATGGGCTTGCCGGTCAGTAACCCGTCAACTGAATCGGACTTTTATATGGGTTTGCCGACGGGCGCGAACGTGCCGCCCCTGGGCGTTCTGGCTCAGGACGTAGTGGAACCCGGCTACCCGCTGACTTCGGAATTGTGGCTCGACCCCAATTCCGGCAATCCCATCAACGGAACAGTGCCCCCCTCACCTTTCGTTTCCCAGGGCCGCGCCTGGGGATTGATTACCGCCGCCTCCGAAGCCGAAGTGATCGCGGCGGACACGACAATCCAGGCGGATGACCTGGTCTACATCGCCGACACTTACGGCCGCGTAACCTCCATCCGCAATGGCATCACGGGCACCATGTATTACTGCGTCGGGCGGGCGAAATACCCTTCCACCGCGGTGAACCAGCGCATCCGCATTTCGGTGACGCTGCAACAGGTGAAGCTGTAAGGGCCGGGATACGGGCCACGGGAAACGGGACACGGGGAAACCCCGAACCTCGATTCACGGGCCTCAAATCCCGCCACTTTCGCGCCCGGTATGGAATCAGTCACCCGACTGACTACCGCACTGCGCGCATCTCGGAATTCGCGATATGGACGTGGGTTTTGGCCCGTGTCCCGTGTCCCGAGTCCCGAGTCCCGAGGCTTTAACATGGAAGTCAGTCTTGCCCATCTTGACCAATTTTTAACCAACTATTCCGTCGTCTACCGCAACCAGGATTTTGTGGCGGGACGGCTTTTCCCCGACTTCCCCGTTTCGAAGCAAAACGATCGATACCCGATCTTTGGCTTCGAACGTTTCAAGTCGTACCAAACTGAACGCGCACCAGGCAGCGAAGCCAATGAACTGCCCGCCTGGCGCATGTCAAACGATGAGTATTACTGCGATGGCAAAGCGCAGAAGCAACTCATCCCCGACGAGCTTCGCGCCAAGTGGGAGATCTCCACCGGCCCCGAGGTCTTCACCACCGAAACACTGGCCGACATCATCGATAAGCAGCGCGAACTTCAAGTGTTCAACATGATCATGAACAGCGCCTCCGTGCCCAGCACCACGCTGACGGGAACGGCGCAGTGGAGCGATTTTCAGAATTCGGATCCCGTAGCCGCCATTACGGCGCAGCGCTCCACCATCCTCCTCAACAGCACCCGGGAACCGAACACTCTCCTGCTGGGTTATCCCGTTTGGTTGCAGCTCATCCAGCACCCGGTGATTCTCGACCGCTTCAAGAACTCCGCGTTGCCGCTCGGGTATCCCACCGATCAGCAGCTTGCCGGCTTGTTCAACGTTGACAACTTCATTGTTGCCAAGGCGCTTTATGACACAGCCCAACAGGGCGTGGCGCATAACCTCAATTACCTTTGGGGGAAGAACGCCATCCTGGCATACGTTCCCAACGGCCAGGGACAAATGATGATCACCCCGGGCACAACTTTCCGCTGGATTTACGGTGTTCCGCAGAACGGCGGGATGCTGGTGAAGCGCTATCGGGTGGAAGAACGCAGTGGCGACATGATCGAATTCCAAACCTATTACTGCGTCAAGCTGGTCGTGCCGAGCGCGATGTATGTGTTCAAGTCTGCGGTTGCATAGCAACCGCGGAGTGTCAGGAGACAGGAGTCAGGAGGCAGAATCACGCAGCCTTTCTCCTGGCTCCTGACTTCTGACTCCTGACTTCTCTGGAGGAATGCAATGCCAAAGTATCTAGTTCTACAGCCCATCGAAAAGAACAACGTTGTTTACATCGCCAAAGGCGCAGCCGTGGGAAAGGTCGTGCCGAGCGGCTGCCACGGGAAGTTGATCCCCGTCGATGCCTCCGGCGAAATTGAACTGACCGAGGAAGAAGCCGGCGCCCTCATCCACGGCCAGGTGCCGCTGTTTGAGGACAAGCCGGATCCCATCGGTGGGGCGGAGACGCGGGAGACGAAGGGCAGGGAGGAAGCCGCAGCTGCAGCCGCCAAGGCCGCAGCCGAGAAGGCAGAGTACGAGGAGTTCGTAGCATTCCGAGCCGCGAAGGCGGCGAAACGGAAGTAACCAGTCATCAGTCATCAGTTCTCAGTGAAGGCTCTTACTGATTACTAATGACTGAGAACTGAAGACTTGAACGGGAGGTTTTCAAATGGCAGCTTCAGCAACTTACACCACGCTTTTCACCTTCCGCCTGGACCGGCGGCAGCTTGTGCGGCGGATCCGGGTGGACATTACCGGTCTTGCGAGCGGCGCCAACACCATTCCGCACGGCATCGTGGCGCCCAATAACCAATCGGTGGGCCAGACGCCCAAGGAAGAAAACGTCTTGCTCACCTCCAACGTCGCGGTGCATCGCACCCAGGCGGCAGACTCGACCAATCTGTATTACACGGTCGATTCCGGAAGCGGGACGACGATCAGTGTGTATGTCACGGTATAGCGTTCAGCGGTCAGCACTCAGCGGTCAGCTTAACGCTCTGGCTGATAGCTGAGAGCTGATGGCTGACAGCCTGGAGAATCTATGTCTTACACAACCGTTTCTCAAGTCGCCGGCATGTTTCCCACGTTCACGCAGAATGGGGCCAAGGGGCCTTCCAACGCGCTCATCCAGAACTACATTGATGACGTGGCGGGGGAGATTGACGCCATTTTGCAACGGCGGTTCCAGGAAGCCTTTTCGAGCCTGGGATTCTCCGCCTGGCAGGGAGCATTCACGACCGATCAATTGAATCTGCTCGAAAAGATCAATCGGTATGGCGCCTGCGCGCAACTCGCCGAGGTGTTTGAAACCTCCGGAATTGCCGCTGCCGCCCGCGTGGCGAAGAGCTTCGAGGACCAGTTCCGGGAACTGTCCAACAGGCTCAACGCCCGCGACTCCGATGGCAAGCCGCTGCCCCAGGGCGGAGATTACGACTTCCTGTTCGATCCTCTCGCCAAGGTTGAAACGCCGCGCCCTCAATTGGGCGGAGTTGCCGGCGGCGACCAGTACCCCAGCGAGACATCGGGCGAGGATTCAACGAACGTGTTCAAGAAATGGGACCGAAGGGAATTTTGAAAGGAAGCTTTCAGCTATCAGCTATCAGCCGTCAGCTAGAGCCCGGAAGGGCCTGGCGGACGCTTTTGCTGAAAGCTGAGGGCTGAAAGCTGAGAGCTAACAATGTCTTGGACTCAAGCATACCAGGCACAATTCGCGAAACCGCTGGTTAACCAATTGATCGCAATTATCCAGCGCGACCAGGCCTCGGCGCTTACCGTCATCAACGCCGCGCGCGCGGTGGATGGAAACCAGGCGCTCAGCCCCATTGCGGAATTTCACAAAGGTCCAGGCCCATGCACAGGATGGCCCTGGCTCTACCTGGAAATCGGCCAGACGAACTTCAATCGCGGCGATGACAAGGGAACACGGCATCACGAAGTTCGCGTCAACCTGGCACTTGACACCGGGCAATTCGACCTGGAAATGGCCCAGGAGGACGCGCAGGACTACGCGCGCCTGCTCGACATGATTATCACCAGCGCGGGCCCGTGGCCGGCTCTGGGCGATTGGACCACTTCCCTGCCCATTCAGCACGAAACAGTACCCAGCGGGCAGACCGCGCCGAACGCGCCCGGAACCGTAAACGACGTCTTCATTGAGTCGCATGTTCCCGGCAAGGTCAGCGTGCCTGAGGCTGAGGCGCCGGTCATGCGCGTGACGCTGACAGTGCTGTTTGAATTGGAAGAAACATAAGAGCAGAAGTCAGGAGACTGGAGTCAGGAGACAGAATAAGTTTGCGTTTCTCCTGGCTTCCAGCTTCTGACTCCTGACTTCTAATTCTTGAAGAAACAAACAAGCAGAAGTCAGGAGACTGAAGTCAGGAACCAGAATTGCAGCGCCGACGTTTCGAAATTCTGACTCCTGTCTTCTGCCTCCTGACTCCCAAGTGGAGGTTTTATCATGGCTCTCGGAACACCAACCCCAACACTGATTCACCAAGGCCCGGGATGGGTCTATTTGAATGTCTGCGCCCCTGCAACCGGGCATCGCCACATCATTGGCTCAGATGGCACACCGGCGCAACCGGCATGGGCGGCAGGAACCGCCGTCACGGCCGGACTGATGATCGTGGACTCGAACGGCAACGTTCAGGAATGCACCACCGGCGGCACGACATACACCAGCGCGCCCAGCAGTTGGGGGACAACCCTCGGAGCGATAACCTCCGACGGCGCAGCGGTCGTATGGACCTGCGCCGCGCTGGCGCCCGCCTACCTGTTCGCAGGAGCCCTGGAAGGCGTCACCGATCTCGATATCGGCGCCAAAGTGGAAGAAACCACCGCTGACCAGGAGACGCTTCCGATCGATGCAGTAATGACGGGTGAAGTTGACTCCATCGCGGTCACCTTGAAGGAGTCGGACTGCACCAAGCTTCAGCTTCTCGTTCCTCATGGAACGTACGCCACAGGCACGGACACTGCGTTGCCGGCCGGAGCACAGGCCTACGAAGAGATCGCCTTCGGCGGATTGAAACCCGTACCCAAGTACAGCGTGCTGTTGATCTCCAAACGCAAGGACCAGACGCTGAAGTTCGTCGTCTCCCAAATCTACCGCGCCTATCAAAAGGAGACAGTGAAACTGCCCTTCCAGCGCGGCAAAGAGACAACGTACAAGATCACCTTCCAGGCCGTGGCGGATCTGAACCGGCCCGTGGGCGACCGCGGTGGGAAGGTCTATCGGCAGGTTTAGGAATTGGTTTAGCGCTTTGACCTTTGCGCTTTGCGTTTTGGCTTGCTCTCACGAAGAGCAGAAGTCAAAAGGCAAACGTCAAAAGGCAAAAGGTAAAAGTGAAGAGGGTGTGATGCCAGAAAACGGTATTGCAAGTGCGAAAGACTTCAAACACGCAGTTGAGCGCTCAAATGTTGAGCAGGTGGTCTTGCCGGCCAGCGGTCTTGCTGTACGCCTCTGCCGGCCGCCGGTTTTCGCCGCGCTTGAACTGGGGCGGATGGGCACGCTGCTGCAAGCAAAAGTTACCGACGCCAAGCCCGAGGAAGTGAAAACGGAAGACATTGAGGCGTTCACGCATTGGTTGTGCGCGACGCTCACGCGGTTGTTTGTGCAACCGCGTTTTGCAGCAGTTCCCACAACCGACGAAATCGGCCTGGCTGACATTTTGATTGACGATCTGAAGTTCATATTCCGCTGGCTGCGAGGTGAGGTGTTTAGTCAGGATTTAGGAGCTAGGATTCAGGAACTAGGGAAAAGCGAAGAGCCGGCCCCTAAATCCTCAATCCTAAATCCCAGATCCTCGACTGAAGACCTCGGCCGATTTCCTGGCGGACAAAGAGCGGCTTCTATACCTGGCGGAAGTGGCGAAGCGAAGCTGCTGCCGTCCGAGCGAACTGCTGGAGCTCACGGGCATGCCGGCGTACCTGTTGGATTGCACCGCGGCTGAGACCCTCGCCGCCCGCGAGCACGGCGAATTTGAGAAGGACGAGAATGTGCTCGAGTGGTGAGGGAAGAAGTGATCAGTCATCAGTTGTCAGTAGTCAGTCGTCAGTAGTCAGTTGTCGGAAATCAGAAACCCATCATTAGGTGGAGGAATTAGCGGCACTTACTGATGACTGATAACTAATGACTGACGACTAAATCCGCGAATTGAGAAACCATATGGGCCAACCTGGAAACAACATACTCAGCCTGCTGCTTCAACTTGGCGCACACCCGCAGCGGGCGCAGTCAGCACTAAAGATTCTGGAGTCATCCTCCGCCGGGCTGGAGAAAGACTCGAAGGCCATGAAGGAACACACAGAGGAGATTCTAAAAGCTGCAAAGGCCCAGCAGGACTCCCTGGCAGTCTTTTCCCGGTTGCACACGCAAAGCCAGATGGCCGTCGCGCCGCTTCGCCAGATGCACGAGGCGTTTCGCTCCCTCACGCCCGAAATGTCCGCAAACACGACCCAGACGGATCTTCAAACTAATGCCGTCCAGCGTGCGGCACTTGCCCTGCGCTCGCAAAAGGCGGCAGGCGCGGAGTTGGTGACCGGCGGGTTGGCTGGCTTGATCGCTGGCCGCAAAGCCCAGGCAGGCGTGGAGGCGGTTTGGGAGACGGCGCGCGGCATCGCCCTGTTGGCCGAAGGATCGTGGCCCCCTAACCCCGCCGCCATCATGGCCGCGGGCCTGCACTTTGAAGCCGCGGCCCAGTATGCGTTGCTAGCCGGCACGGGCGGCCACCGTCGCAGTGCTAGCGCTGCGGGATCCGGGGCAGGAGACGCTGGACGCGGGGTCGGAGCTGGCGATTCCGGATATGGAATGCCAACTCAAACCCTGGCGCCGGGCGCGGCAGGAGCCTCCGTGCGGTTTAGTGGCTCGGGCGTGGTGATTATTCGCGGCACGCAGGACTTTGAAAACTACGTCGCCAGCGCTGTGAATGGCGCCGTGTCGCGAGGTGTGAATGTGACTGCAACCAGCGCGCAGAGAGGAAGCCCCGTTGGCCACTAGCAGAAAGAGTAAGTCAAAGTGCAAAGTGCAAAACGCAAAACTCACAATGTCTGAACCGGGTCTTAGGGCCCCGTGTCCCGTGACCCGAATCCCGTTTCCCGAGAATTAAAATGGCAAACCCAGCAATCGTTTATCCCTACGGAAGTAGTTCAGCGACGCTCTTGTTTCAGCGGCCACCGCGGCGCGTTCCGGCTTATTCGGCCGTGGCTGTCCGCCACGACAATGTGGCCTCAAGCGGCGTGCGCGAATCCATATTGGAGCGCATCGACAACTTTCTTGATCTCGACATGGAATGGGTGGGAATTGGCGGCGACGTGGCGGGGTGGGCGCAATTCATGAACTTTGCCCTTCAAGGCGGTGTCTTTGCCTATTATCCCGACAGTTCGCAATCCGCCTTCACCAACTATTGGCTCGAAGACACCAATTGGACCGCTGCCTACAAAGCGGCAGGACAGTACAGCTTTCACCTCAAGTTTCGACAAGTCGTAACTTGAGGAGGAGTCAGAACTCAGGAGTCAGGATTCAGGCTCCTGAGCCCTTCTGGCTTTTACTGACTTCTGACTCTTGACTCCTGACTTCGGGGTTCTTTTTTATGATTTCTGGCAACCAAACCTGGCAATCCGGCCTGACTTCGCCGCAGAAGCAGCCCCTTTATGTTCTGCAAATCCCGCAGTTCGGGATTGTGCTGGCGAGCTTCACGCAGTCGCAGATCCAATCGCTTACCCAGTCGGGATATGGAGTGGCGACCTGGGGAATCGGCGGGTGGGGAACCTAGCCGCGCATGGCGCGGCCAGGACTTAGGATTCAGGATCCAGGATTTAGGGATTCTTAGCTTTATTGGCTCGTGCCAAATCCTATATCCCAACTCCTAAATCCTTATTGAGAACGCTTATGCCTAACGTATCTACATACTGGCCCGGTAATTTTTGGCAGGCGATGAACAAATCGCTGGGATGGCTCTATGGCCGGCAATCGAGCCCCGCGGGGAACTGGCTTGCCAACGCGCTTTTGACTCAAGGAGCCACCAGTTCAGCGATAACGGTGGAGCCAGAAAGCGGGCTGGTGGAGTGCGGCATCAGCTCGCAGATCAATTTCCTGACCGGGCTTACAGTGAGCGGCGCACAGGAAGCTCCGTTTGCCATGTCACAGATTGAATCAATCGTGGCGGCGATGCCACCCGGCATGCTCGCGGATAATCAACTAGGGCCGGATGGTTACCCCGTCAATGAGTCAGGCCAAGCGCTTCCATGGGGAAATCTGCTGGTAAACGGCTATGAAGTAACGTCAGCGATGCAGCAGTCCATCAGCACGCTGCTTTACAACGCCAATTCCTCCTGGGTCACGCCGGGACTGCCGCAGACGCCGGGCGTCATTGCCAAGTGGACGGCCAATGCCAACTATCCGTTCGGTTCGTTGATTGTCGATTCAAATGACAACATCCAGTTGGCGCTCTTCAACGGCATCACTGCCAACACCAGCAATCCTCCCAACTGGCCGACAACACTTGGCGCGCTGACGGGAGACAATACCCAGATCTGGAAGCTCATTTCAATTGGATATCTGAACGCAGGGTGGGTGGCGGCGGGCTACGTCTTTAATCTGTTGAACGCCCAAAGTACATACCGGGTGGACGTGTTTGTAAAAAGCGATGTTTGGTACTACCAGGGCAGCTCAAGCCTGGAAACAACGGTTCCTGTCGGCGGCGGGGCTTACGCTGGGGCGTACACGTGGAGTTTGGGAAATGTCCACCCGGGTCTGCTGATTGCGGCGCTTTACCCCACCAGCGTGTCCCAGCCAGTAAACGGTTGGAGCGGAGCATCCATTCCCTCCGGCTGGGTGGCCCATACCAACACCGGAGTTTGCCAGCCCCCACAGGCTGGAACAACTCTGGGGGGAAAGCTCACAAACTACAAAGCGCAAATCTACATCCAGACGGACATTGAATATCTTCAGGAAGACAATATCCCCATAATCGTACAGAGCGATGGATTTCATGCGCGGGTGGGAAGCTCCATCACCCTGAGTTCCGCTTCTGGAACCCCCGCGGTCCACATCCTCTATAACGACCCCATCGTGGGATGGACGGAAGTCTTTGATTCGCTGTCAGCCGAGTTGGAATATTCAGACCTGCCGCGTTCGTTCGATGTCCCCACCAGCGATCCCCTTTATGTTCCGAATCCTGGCACTACTAATATCCCTGCCATCCAGAACCGCAGTTTCATTTATGATTGCGCGCTTGCCATCCTTGCCTACACTTCGGCAGGGAATTTCGCCGCAGCCGAAAAAGTCATCAGCCAGCTGAATTACTACCTCGCGAACCCGGGTTACCTGGCCTCGCTGATGCTCGAAAATGCCGAGGACGGATTCACAGCACGGTGGTCAAAAACAGGGACGGGCGCGACCGTTTCAAACATCGGCGCGAATTCCGTTTCGCCCCAAGAGCCGCCCTATGGCAACGGCAACATCCTGGATTTTCATGCTGGCTCTTCGGGTGATGTATTCACCTACATTGGCAGTGGCTTCCCCGATTCCACTGATACTTTCGTCAGCTTCGAGCACATGGAAGCCGAGGGGGCCACATTCATCTTTGACGTCAGTGTTGTGACGGCGCACGGCCTGGTGACGGATATTCAGGTCACAAGCGGCGCCGCAGGACCTGCCACGCTTGCAGGAACGATCATCACCGTGCCGATCGGGCCGGGCGCCACGGTCTGGCGTACCACCCTCTTGAATCTCTCATCTCAAATTTCAAGCCTCTCGACCGACACGTTGGTGGAGATCACCGGCTTCAAGCTCACGCTGACCGCCGCGAATACGGACCTTTACTTCGACAATTTCAGCGTTGGAACCTTGCAGCCGGCGAATTCCCTGAGCTTCAGCTATGACACCTACACGGGCCAGGTGGACCAGCCGTACATTCGCGCCGGCGCCATGGCCTGGGTGGTTTACGCGTACTGCGTCTATATGCCGATGGCACAGGATTACAGTTCCGTCTCCACCCTGCAAGGGATGATTAACTTCCTGCTCACGCTGCAAAGCAAGGCTGTGGACCTTACAAACGGCTTGTTTTACGAAGGGTATGGAAGCTACCAAAATCCGGGGTATCAATTCATTCCGGGAGCGGTGGCCACTGTTTCCACCGAGCATCAGATCGATCTGTGGTTCGCCTTTCAGCGCGCCGCCAGCGTGCTGCCGCTTGCCGCGACCTTTTTGAGAAAAACCGGGCAAATTAATTCTGCCCAGGCGAGTTCGTATACTGCCACTGCGGCACTTGCCACCGCAGCAGCCGCCAGCATCGATGCCAATCTGATCGCAAATCTCTACCTTGCCCCCGCGGGGTCTGTGCCGGGTCACTTCGCCCAAGGTGTGACGGGCAACACTTTGGACACCAGCCAGGCGCTGGATGCTTCCGGGCATTGGGCGGCGCTTTGGGCCCACGCCAGCGGGCGTGATGACATCGCCCTTCAGTGCGCCGAATTTACCTATTCGAACTTTTTGGTTACGAATCAGACAGCGGCCCTGTCAAACCAGGCAAATTCGTACAACGAAGCCTTCCAGGTCAACACATCGTTTAGTGGCATGAAGCCCTACAACGATTCACCCGGCGGGTATTCCGGCTCACCGTTGTCGGTATGGCAAGAGGGCACGTGGGGCATGATTTTGATGCTCCTCGACCTCTATAACATTTCGGGTTTCGCAACCTTCTTTACTGGCCTCGGCACGACCATTGACGCGCTGTTGACGACGCTGATTACGGGGCAGGCGACCATTCTGCAAGCGACAGGCAATGGATCGCTTTTAGCTTATTCACTGGCGGCTCGCGCGCTGCCTTATGAATTTGAGGTGTGGCCTGCCCTTGCTCCAACCGCATGGATGTGGCTGGTGGCCACCAACCCCAGCTTGCTGCTTACGGTCTCGGCTCAGCCGCAATTGTTGCCCTATATGTATGTCCCGGCCGGCGCGGAACAATCCATTGACGACAAGAACGGTTCCAGTTCCGTGGGCCAGATGCAGATTCACTGCATTGACCCCGGCGGCATGCTCCACACCCTTGCAGCACAAGAAGCATTAATTGGGCAGGTGGTGACGTTCAGCATGGGTTTTCCGGGCGGCGCGCTCGGCGACTTCGTTCCACTGCATGTCATGCAGATTTCCGAAATCGGGTTCGACACCGATGGCCGCGTCATTCTCAAGGCGGAGGACCTGAAACGCTTTGCCCAAGGGGCTTTCCTTTGGGCCAACGGCGGGCCGGAAGAATACTTGCCGGGTCAGAAGAACACCTGGCAGCCCAGCGGCGCGCAGTGGCAGGCCAACAGCTATCCGGTCTCCAATGACAATCCGCGCTGGGTCTGCGGCAATCCGCTCGACATTTTCCTGGCGGCGATGCAGAACGAACTGGGAGTAGGACAGGACCAGTCGCTCAGCGCCGTGGTAGAGTCCACCGGCACAGGCGAATTGGTGGCAGCTGTCAATCCTTTCTGGGCGAAGTACGTTCCGCTCTCCACTCCAGCCACAACCGGGGACCCGGCCACACTTATCAACCCGAATTCTTATCTGGATGTGGCTGGAATCACCGCGCTTCGTGATGCGATGTTCTCGGGTGACTGGTTTGAGTTCAAAGTCACCTCACCGCAACAGGCGCGCAGTTGGCTGGAAGACCAGATTCTAAAGCCCCTCGGACTGGTGATGGTGGTCACAGCATCCGGCCAGCTCACATTGAAAGCGATGAAGAACCCGGCGAACCAAATTCCTGTGTTGGGGTTAACTCAAAGGGCCATCATCGGCATCCCTGAAGTTCGCCTGGCGCCTGTTATCAACGCCCTGGCTTATCGCCTGGATGCAGACGACAACTCCACCAATACCAGCGCGCGCACCTACAACAGCACCGTCACGATGCTTCAGCAGGCAAGCTACAACCTTTTCCGCTACCTCTATAACCACCAGGTGGAAAGCGCGGGACTCAAGATGGGACGCGGCGGATCGCTGCGTGCATTTCTGCTGGGCGATCAACTGTTCCGGCGCTATGGATTTGCCACGCCGGTCTATGAACTTGTTACACAGCTTGGCGCGCTTCAACCGGAACTTAAGGACTGGGTCTCACTGACTCATCCGCTGGTTCCTGACTACATCGGCGGCGGACGCGGCGTCACAAATGTCCAGTGCGAAGTGATTGGGCGTTCACCTGACTATGCGAACGGGCAGGTGCGCTTCACGCTTTTGGACATGCGCCGGGCAAGCACCACCTCAACGTTTGAAATTGTGACCTCAGCATCGATGGTATTGCCGCCTTATTCGCAAGCAACGGTGGACGAGCAGGCGACCTATTTTTTCATTACCCCCTCGACGAATGGAGTCTATCGCGAGGCGTACAGCACGATTTTTTGAAAGGAGTCTTCAGTCATCAGTTATCGGCAATCAATCGCTGACGCCTGACGACTGATAACTGAAAACTTACATGTCCCAAATGCTCATGAGTTCCATCCCCGGTTTCTTTGACCTGGCGGATTCCACCATCGCCGGCGGCCAACCTCTTACGGACTATGCACTGGCAAAGATCTCGCACAACGCCAAGTTTGGAGCTGTGCGTTGCGAGGTCATTTACATGGGCTTTTACGGTCCGGGAGACACGGTATCGCCTCCCATTTCTCCTGTAGATGGCTATGCCTACAGCTACGCGGAATGCCTTTTCATACCGATTCTCTATTCCTCCCGTTCGCCAGCGGCAGGATATGTCCCCGGACAAGCCGCCCCCCCGGCGCTTGCCAATAGCGATCCTGGCCAGGGCAGCATGATCGTTTGCCCTTATCAACTCGACGTCAATGACGCGAATGGCAAGGTTGTGATGCAGACCTACTGGTCCACGAGCGGGGCGGAAAATCAGGGCACGGCAAAGGTGTTGGCAATTTGCCAGCGCTTGAGCGTGAACCTGCCAGCGGGAGTCAGTGGAGACTAAGAAATTGGCAGGCTGTAATGAACGGTTGTCGATTGCTGAGCTTGTCGCCAATCGTGCACAGGAAATCGTTCATCCCGAATCGGCAATTTAAGAGGTGTTCTAATGGCTATCGTAAGAACCATCCTGCCACGAAAGGGTTTTGTCCAGCCTCAGCACGGCCTCACGCAATACGAAGGAGATATGGACTCCAACATGTCCATGCTCGATGCCAACGTGGCATTCATGAGCGATCTCGCGTCAGTTGCGGACACATTGGTGGGCGACCTGGGGTTGAACGGTGTGGTCAGCGGGTTTCAACTCGCCACTTCCAATACGCTTTACCCCAGCGTTGCAAATGGGGTCCTCTACGCAAACGGTTCGCGTTACGCGCCCACTGACCCAACTCTGGAGGCGGCTCCGACCAATACGACTTCCTACCTATTTTATCAACAAGAGAACTGGCCCAGCAGCTATTACTACCGGTCCGTTCTTGCCGCCCTGACTCCGGGCGACGCATTCATCGGGATCGTTGTGACCAATGGCGCTCAAGTCACAAATGTGACGCAGGCGACAAGCCTATTCGGGCAAATCCTTGCGGCCCCAACTTCACCGGGCAATTTTACGGTGCCGCACCTCTTGGGACGGGTTCCAATTGGAGCGCAAATCCGCATGACCAGCCCCGGAGCCATCTGGTGGCAATCTCCGACAGACATGGATGGGGTAAACCTCTACCTCGTTACCTCTGATGCCGGGGTAACCGCAAAGGTGCAGGTATGGTGAAAAGAACAGGACTTAGGATTCAGGAGTCAGAATTTGGGGGCGCACACATCATGCTAATTCATAATTCAAAGCTCGCAATCTATGGTTTCTTACTGATGGCCGCCTGCATCGTGCTGCCTTCGGCGTTTGCCCAACAGCCCCAGGCGCAGGCAGGGCAAGCTATTTATCCGGTTAATGCCAAGTACGTACAGGGTTTTGGCCCTGGATATTGGCCGACGGCGGGAACAGGCCTGAATTTAAATCTGGCCCCAGGGACGGCGGTTTGCAGCAATATCGTTCGAACTTATGCGGGTGGGACTCTGACGCTTGCGCCCAGCGCGACAAACTATGTGTATCTCAATACGTCCAATAACTGCGCGCCTGCCTCGAACACCACAGGTTTTACGGGTGCGGCCATCCCGATTGCCACAGCCATCACCACGAGCACCACGATCTCCTCGATCACCGATGTGCGCACGCCTTTTGTTTCCACCGGGGTAGCCATTCCCGGCACCGTGACCAGTGTTGGAATGACGGGCGACGGCATCATTTTCAGTCCGACGGTTTCCGGCTCTCCCGTCACATCAAGCGGAACACTATCGCCCCAACTCCTGACCCAGACAGCCAATACCCTTTTCGCGGGCCCGGGTTCAGGACCAGCGGCCACGCCAACATTTCGCAATTTGGCCGCTGCTGACCTGCCTGCGACGATTGCGAGCAACACCACAGGCAATGCGGCCACTGCCTCTGCCTTTGCTTCAAGCCCCACTCAATGCGGTACTAACAACTGGGCCACGGGTGTTTCCAGCAGCGGAAATGCCAACTGCTCGCAACCGGCTTTCAGCAACATCAGCGGCACGGTGACTGTTCTACAGGGTGGCACGGGTCAAACCACAGTCTCTGCCGCATTCAATGCACTCTCTCCCCTGGCCACCGAAGGCGATTTGCCCTATTACCATTCCTCCTCCAACACACGCTTGGGAATCGGCGGGACCAACGCATTTTTGACCTCCAATGGGACAGATCCATCCTGGGGTCCTCTAACTGGAGCGGGATTTGGCAGTCAGACTGCGAACACGTTTTTGGCAGCGCCTAACGGTTCAAGCGGAAATCCATCCTTCCGCACCCTTGTGGGGGCTGATATTCCAACGATTACAATTTCAGGAGGCGGGACGGGTCAGACCACCGCAGCGTCCGCATTTAATGCGTTATCACCACTGAACACCGAGGGCGACCTACCCTACTATCACTCCTCCGCAAATACGCGTTTGGGAATTGGCAGTAATGGCCAATGCTTAACTTCAAATGGCACGGATCCAGTGTGGGGAACTTGCTCAAGCGGCGGAGTCACCTCACTAAGTGGTGATGGAAACCTGATCACCAATTCAGGTTCGACCGGCGCGGTGACTTTAACACCTGGTTCCTTTTCCGCGCATTATTTCTGGGGAAACAATACTGGCAGTTCTGCCACGGCTGCAAAATATCTGATTGGTACTTCGGACACCAGCGTGAATTGGTATGCAGCCGGTGGGGGTACAGCCCAGGCCCAAACGGTGACGCTCACTCCGGCAGCGACAGCATTGACGGCAGGGTTAACAGTACGCTGGAAGCCCACTGCCGCCAATACCGGTTCAGGGCCCACCTTGGCGGTCAGCAGCCTGGCCGCCACCACCATCACCAAGTGCGGAACGACCGCACTTGTGGCGAATGACCTGACGACTTCGAACGTTGCCACAGCGGTCTATGACGGCGTCGAATTCCAACTGCTCAACCCGATGGCTGGTGCCTGCGCAGGAAGCAGCGGCGTCTCTTCCTTCACCGGCGATGGTTCCCTGCTGAGCAATAGCGGGTCGACAGGTGTGGTGACAGCAACTCTGGCCAACGCTGCTGCCAACAGCTATTGGGGAAATAACACGGGGTCGAGCGCTGGCCCAGGGTACAAGAGCATTGGCACTTCGGATACCAGCACTCATTGGTATGCGGCGGGCGGCGGGGTGGCGCAGGCGCAGACAGTGGCACTCACGCCGGCAGCAACAAGCTTGACGGCAGGGTTGACGGTTCGTTGGAAACCAACCGCTGCCAACACAGGCTCGGGCCCCACCCTGGCCGTTAATGGACTGACTGCCACAACGATTACGAAATGCGGGACGACTGCCCTGGTCGCGAATGACCTTACCACCGCCAATATCGCAACCGCAATTTATGATGGAACGGAGTTTCAGTTACTCAACCCGATGGCTGCCGGATGTGGAGGAGGTGGCAACCTTAGCTCAAGTGGTTCACCTGCTCAATACCAGATCGGCGTGTTTGCCAGCGGGTCGACGATTGGTGGTATTTCCCCCAGCGCCACAAGTGGAGTGCCCTTAATCTCCCAGGGATCGTCATCCAACCCGACCTTTGGAACAACCGGAATCGCGGGAGGTGGAACAGGCCAGACCACCGCAACCGCCGCGTTCAATGCGCTTTCGCCCCTTACGACAGAAGGCGACCTGCATTATTATCACTCCAGTTCAAATGCAAGGCTCGGGATTGGAAGTAATGGCCAATGCTTAACGTCAAATGGAACTGACCCCGTCTGGGGGTCTTGCAGCACCGGCAGTGGAACTGTCACCAGCGTCGGCCTGTCCATGCCTTCCATTTTTTCAGTTTCAGGTTCTCCCGTCACAGGATCCGGGACGTTGACGGCGTCATTAACGAATCAAAGTGCTCACCTGGTTCTGGCTGGCCCGAGTTCAGGGAGTGCTGCCCCAACATTCCGGGCCTTGGCGGGAGCTGATCTTCCGGCTCCCTCTGCCAGCACGCTGGGTGGAGTTGAATCCATCACCTGCACGGGTGGCCAGTTCTTAAATCAAATCTCCACGTCCGGTGTGCCCGCATGCGTTACGGGCGGAGGAGGTTCAGGACTTGGAAATGGGACGAGCGTGATCGACGCAAGTTTGCAGGCAGGCACCGATTTTGGCTCAAAGGTTAATTCCGCATTCGCAGCCTGCACTTCGTCGGTCTGCATCGTTGATGCGAGAGGCCTGATTGGATCCCAGACAATGTCCACCAATATTGTGGTTCCGGCCAATGGCGAACTGATCTTGCCGGCGGCAACCATCACCAGATCAACGGGGGTGCAATTCCAGCTGTCGAATTATGCGCATGTCCACGGTGAAACCATTGACGGCACCCAGATTGTCAGCGCGAATACGACGAACGATTACACCCCGGTTTTCCAGCCGGCAAGCGGTGGCGGGGGCTATGATGAAATCGATCATGTTTGGATTGGGGCCACATCTTCGCCGGGATTAATTTCCTCACCCTTTACTGTTACGGGGGTGGGAGTTCCCAACGGCAGCGGTTACTCGATTTACACAGGCAGCTTTCCGACGTGCGGTGCAAATGCGTGTGTTGGTTACCAATTTGGCGTCTTCGGGTCGGGTTCAAACCCCTTGGCAAACCCCAATAACGAAGGGTATTTCAATACTGTCGCCTCAACCACAACAACGCTGACGCTGGTCAATCCGCAGGCGGGTCTTGAAACGGCGACCACGGGGAAGGCAACGCAGATGGGTGGTTGGGGAATTTGGGGCGTTTGGTTGGGATCAAGCTTTCACGATATCCAGATGTATGGAACAGACCTGGGAATCAGCCTGAGTGATAGTGGCTGCACGTGCTACAACAGACTGTCTAATATGTCTTTGAATACCGTTCATGGCGCCTTGTACGTCGGCGCCGATGCCAACTCAAACAATTTTCAAAACATCCTCGCCTGGGCGGGAGATCAAAGCAGCGAAGGTTTTACGAATGCCACCGGCTACGGTGTGCGTTTGAAGAGCGATTATGGGAACGAGTTCCGGGGACTTGATATTGAGAACACAGCCTATTCAATTGTGATTGGCGCATCGTCTTACGGAAACACGTTCACGAATCTCGTGTATGAGAATGATCCCGCGGACGCAAGCAATGTGGCCGGAGAATCCGCTCTGCCGACGATTCGATATGGGGCGATTAACAACAAGATCGATAGCCCGATAGATGTGATCGATCAGTCGGGTAATTCAACAAATATCTATGGATCAGCCGATTCGCGCTATCCGGTAAAGAATCCGCAGGGATCCTTCCAGGTTTTTGGGCTGGGGCCGGTTACGGCACAGGCATCTGCCTATGGTACTGCGGGGACAGGCGCGACGTATACGTATGCGATTGTGGCGGTTGACTTCAACGGAAACAAGACGCTTCCATCAAACACCGTAACCGTGACCAACGGAACCTTGGGTTCAACATATGTAAACGCGATCGAGGCATCTACGTTGAACCCGGGGGCAAAATGTTTTGATGTTCTGAAAGAGATCTCCACCACCTGGTATTCACTGGCCACCTGCCTGCCTGCTGATATGTTCCCATTTCTGGATAATGGTGTGGCCACGTCCAGTTATACGCTTCCCTCTCGCGACGCTACCGCCGATGAAACCCACAACGGATATGTGACCTTGAACAATTTCCCGACCGATGGGAGCGGCGGAACAATTATCTGCCTGGATTCCAGCCTCCGGATTGCGACGGGATGCTATACCCCCCTGACAATCCAGACCAACTCCAGCAACAATTCTTCTCAAACCACTTTGAACTTTGAGACGAGCACAGCGAACGCGGTCGGATTGACCGTGACCCCCTACAATCCCTCCGGAGCAGTCCAGACTTTTGAAATTACCGGGGGATCTTACACAGGCAATGCAAGTACGGCGACGGCACTGGCGTCTGCGCCTTCGCAATGCTCCGGGAACAATTGGTCAACCGGGATTGCCACAAGCGGGAATGCAAATTGCTCGCAGCCGGGATTCAACAATTTAAGCGGCAACGTGGCGGCCTCACAGTTGCCGAATCCCACTTCTTCGACGCTGGGTGGCATCAAATCACTGGCAGCTGTATCACACCAGTGGATTAACCAGATCTCTACTTCCGGGATACCGAGTGCCACGCAGCCGGCGTCCACTGATTTAAGTGACATCTCCACCTTGGCAGCCTACACAGCCACGGCGCTGGCGTCTGCACCTTCGCAGTGCTCTGGAAACAATTGGGCGACGGGGATCGCGGCGAGTGGGAATGCCAACTGCTCCCAGGTTGCGTTCAGTAATTTGAGCGGTAGCGCGTCTGCCGCGCAGTTGCCGAATCCGGGTGCGTCGTCCCTGGGCGGAGTGGAATCACTGGCAGCTGTTTCGCACCGATGGATTAACACAATTTCCACTTCCGGGGTGCCAGGCGCCACGCAGCCGGCTTGTGGTGATCTTAGCGATGCGGTTACAACCTGTAACACGCTTCCGACGCTGGCTTCGACAATCGCGTCGGCGTCGCACAAATGGCTGAACTCGTACACATCCACCACGGGTCTTTTCACTCAGACGCAACCTGCGTCATCGGACCTGTCAGACTTTGGCAGCATGACCGGAGCACTGTTCGGCAGTCAGACCGCAAACTGCCTTTTTGCTGCTCCCAATGGGTCAACTGGGAATATGACCTGCCGGGCGCTGGTGGGCGCGGACGTGCCAACGCCCACCGCAAGCGCCAATGGGGCCATCCCGATTGCTTTGTTCGGCACTTCAGGCTATGGGGCTGGCACGGCTGAAATGACGGCGGTAGCGCAGAACAGCGTCAAAGGCTTCTCGGTCTACCTTGGCCCTGACTACATTGAAGCGTCGAACCTTGTCTATGATGTGACGACCGCAGACAACACTGCAAACGTATACGACCTTGGACTTTATGGGCCGGGTTGCAATGCGGGAGCTACAAGTGTCCCTCTGGTAGCTCATACTGGACCAACCGCAGGCACGACCCTTGCGCCCTCGACAGGCGTAAAGAAGATAGCCTTTTCCGCGTCAAATGTGATTTTCGCTCCTGGTTGGTATTGCTTCGCCGTAACCTCTAGCGCGGCCAGCCCGGCACTGATCTTGGGGGGTTCGGGGCAGGCTTCTGGTATGCCAATCGTGTACTTCACCGCAGGTGCGTCGATTGCCGGAACCACGACATCGGGAACATTAAATAGCACTGCCACGGCTCCGGCAACGAGTGTTGGGTTCAACGGCCCAGCAAACGCTTTTATGCAGATTTATCAGTAGGACGGAGGGAATGATGAAAAAGTTCTGGTTGACGATTCTGGCGGTTGGGCTTCTCTCTTTTAACGCTCTTGGGCAAACGCCTTCGATTGGCCCCAGCGGAAGCAATATCGCTTATTCGGCGGGTACGATTTCGGCTCAGGGTTTCATACAGTCCATTACTGCGGGCGGCGTTTCAGGTCCGTTCACGGCCAATGAAAACAACTGCTCGGCTTCGGCAATCGCCGCTGGAATAGACGCATGTGAGTACGTCTACTGGGCTACGGGGACGGGCTTGAGTGTTGGTTCAAGTTTTTGCTCTGCAATGCCATATGTCCTGGCAACTTTTACCACAGACAGCATCGGAAACCCTTTAGTGGTTTCGGCTTTCAATCCTCCCCCTGCCCTCTCTTTATTTGAAAGCCAAAACCTCTGCGGCTCCGTCACAACCTTTCAGGTTGCCACCTCCAGCGCAACCCCAACTTTCAACCCAAATCTTGCCAGCATCATGTACATGGCTTTGACCTCGAATGTCACAAGTATGACGATTTCCCCGGCCCCGGTGGGCAAATGGATTTGGATTTCATTTGGACAGCCAGCCACTGGCGGCCCGTACACGGTTACGTGGGCAAGCAATATGCACTGGCCAGCGGGAACAACGGCGTTGGGGCTTTCGCCTGGCGGCGGCTCCCCACTGGCGGTTTCAACGGGTGCTGGCACAATTAGCGGAGCGCATTGTTATTATGCTGGCTCCGTGGCAGGGTGGTACTGCATGGACACCTGGTGGGGACTGAAGTAGGAAGGATTCGGGTGTGGCTCACCCTTTGGTGAACATTACCACATGGGCATTAACAGACAAACGCTGGGGAAGCCCGGAAAGACCACCCCGACAATTTCGGCAAATGGGCATTTTCACTAACGTGGTCTTCACTGAATGGCTGTTGAGAACTTGGGTTTCAGCGGGATGGCAAGACCGTCTTCTTTCATCTGATATCAGTCGAAGCAAGGTAGGCCCTAGCGCTACGTCATGCTTTCCTGCATTGTCATTCTGGGATCCGATACAGCTAAATCTTCGAAGGCTATATCGTTTCAGCAGTCGCAGGCTTGGATTCAACCACATTACTGCCAATCCTGCCGCGCCGCCCGATGAGCCAGTACCCAATTCGAAAAGCCAGAAGCAAGGTCACCAACGCACCATAAAACAACGGCTTGCGCACATCCGACTTCACCAGCCAGTAGTAATGCACCACGCCGGCGATCGCCGTAACGTAAATCAGCCGGTGCAGGGCCTGCCACCGCCTCCCCCCCAGGCGGCGTATCCAACCTGCGGTTGAAGTCAAAGCGAGGGGAATCATTAACACGAAGCCAGTGAAGCCCACCGTGATGAAAGGCCGTTTGCGCACATCGTGCAGCATGTCGGCCCAATCAAAGAACTTGTCCAACCCAATCCAGGTGCTGAAGTGAAGCAGTCCATAAAAGAAGGCAAACAATCCGAGCATGCGGCGAAAGCGAATCAGCTCCGGCAGATGCAGCAGCCTGCGAGCCGGCGTGACCGCCAGTGTGGCGACAATAAAAATCAGAGTCCAATCACCGGTCTGATGGGTAATGTACTCAATTGGATTTGCAGTCAGGTGGTGGTGGAGTGCCCGCCATCCGATTTGCCCCAGCGGCGCCAGGCAAAGAACGAACACAGGAAACTTTATCCATTTGCTGCTGAGGAGTTTTCGCAAGCGCTCACCATTCTAGAAGTTCTTTCTCAGGTCCATGCCCGAGTAAAGGGACGCAACCTGGTCATACCCGTTGAACATCAAAGTGGTCCGCCGGAAAAAGTCGCCCAAACGTCGTTCCTTGGCTTGGCTCCAACGGGGGTGATCCACCTGGGGGTTCACGTTGGAATAGAATCCGTATTCATTGGGGGCGGATAGGTTCCAGGTGGTGTCCGGTTTCTTATCCACCAGCTTGATCTTTACCAATGACTTGATGCTCTTGAATCCATATTTCCACGGCAACACCATTCGCACTGGCGCGCCGTCCTGATTGGGCAGCGTTCCCCCATACATGCCAAAACACAGCAGAGCCAGCGGGTGCATGGCCTCATCCAGACGCAAACCCTCTACGTAAGGGAATTGAATTCCTGCGTAGCTCGCCATGGGCATCTGGCTGGGGCTGTAATAACTTTCAAACGCCACAAATTTTGCTTTTGATTGCGGTGACACTTCCTTCAGTAGTGCGCTGAAGGAGTAGCCGATCCAGGGAACAACAATCGACCAGGCTTCGACGCAGCGGTGACGATAGATTCGCTCCTCAAGTGGCGCCAACTGCTGCAATTCTTCCAGAGAGAAGGACCTGGGCTTGTCCACCAACCCACTTACCTTAACGCTCCAGGGCGAAGTGCGGAATTGGGTGGCATTCTTGGCAGGGTCTTCCTTTCCCGTCCCAAATTCATAGAAGTTATTGTAATGAGTAACGTCGTCGTAGGAACTCACTTCCTCGGTGGTGCTTAACGGGCTCTTCGACGCGAAACTCAACCTTGTCGCCGCCGTGACATGCTGCGAGGGGCGCACTAACTCCTGAAGCGTTCTGCCTGCCAGGGCACCTGCGGTCACTCCCACCACCCCTGCAAGGAATCTTCGGCGGTTCAAATAAAGCCACTTCGGAGTAATCTCCGACGCAACAAGATCAGACGCCTTCTTGATGAGCATGTTTCATCCTCTTTTCTTGCTCGGCCTCGGGTTCACTTTGGCGGAGAATTGCCCTACCCCGGCCAACCGCTACCCGCTTTTGGATTCGCCCTTGCTTTTTCCATTCTATTGGACGCTGAACAAGCCATCAAGGATGCATTATTTTCATGACCTTACCAGAACAAGCTGCCAACTTATAACGGAATTCTTCCGACTAGTTGTTGCCAATTGGCCGGCAAAAGGTTAGCTTGTTGAACGTCGTGAGCCGCCGTGCAGGCTCATTGACTTCTGTCACGTATATCTTGGAGGCCGAGCTGTGAGAATCGTCAGCATTGGTGAAGTCTTGTGGGATGTGATTGGTGAAAAGGAATATCTGGGTGGCGCGGCGCTGAACTTCTCCGCCCACGCCACCCGCCTGGGCCACACGGTGTTCTTTGTGAGCGCTGTCGGAAAGGATGAGCGTGGACGGCGCGTGCTGGAGCGCATGGGGGAGCTAGGCCTCTCCACTCAATTCGTCCACGAGATTGATGCGTACCCAACGGGCGTGGTCACGGTCGAACTTAACGCGGCGGGTGTGCCCAAATTCACGCTTCATCACCCGGCGGCATACGACGCACCCGAACTCTCGGACGGCGATATCGCGGAACTCCTTTCGCCAAAACCGGATTGGATCTACTTCGGAACTCTCTTTCAGATGAGCCCGCAGGCCAAGCAATTAACCTACCGGTTGATCGATTCCCATTGCGGCGCCCGGCTGCTATTCGACGTCAACTTGCGCAAGGACTCTTACACGGCTCCGCTGGTCCGTGAATTGATGGCGCGAGCCCAGGTGGTAAAACTCAATGAGGACGAAGCTGGCGAAATTGACAAGATGCTTGGCCGGACCGTCAGCGGTCTGGAGGAATTCTGCCGATCCTACACCCGGGAATTTGGCTGGCAGTCGGTTTGCATAACGCGCGGCGAGAAGGGTTGCGTGATGCTGGTCAACGGGGAATATGTTGAAGCCGCCGGCTACGCGGTTCAAACCCAGGATACGGTGGGAGCAGGTGACGCCTTTGCCGCGGCTTTCATTCATGGCCTGAGCCTCGGATGGCCCGCAAAAGAGATTGCTGACTTCGCCAATCGAGTTGCGTCCCTGGTCGCCAGCCGGCCCGGCGGGACTCCACACTGGACCGTTGATGAAGCTAACGCGCTAAAGGTTAAAGGCTGAAGGATGAAGCGTACAGGGTAGGAGCTCCAGTCATTTTATCGTTTACCCTTTATCCTTTACCCTTCACCCTTTAGCCTGTCCCATGCGCGGCCTCACACTCTAGCACTTACAATTTTCGCAAAACATCCTCCAACTCCGGCAGCAGCGTTATCCGCGGGCATTCAGCGTCTGGATAGGCGTTGATACGATCGATCAGCACGCCTCTTAAGCCCGCGAGCTGCGCGCCCCCCACGTCAGTAGCATTGGTATCGCCCACAAAGACGGCCTCATTCGGCGCCACTTGGGCGCTGGCAAGGGCCATTTTAAAAATCTCTGGGTGCGGTTTCTCGACACCCACAATCGCTGAATCAAAGATGGCTTGAAAGTTATTGTGCAAGCCTGTGTTTGCCAGCTGACCCGCGAGAGTGCCCACCGAATTGGAGATAACTCCCAGAAAATACCCATCCGCTTTCAGGGACGCCAGGTAGGGAGGGGTTTCCGGCATCACCACGGACCATGTGCGAATGTCACGAAACCCATCCGCCACCATGCGAATTAGGCGAGCGTGTTCTGCTTCCGGCGCGCCAATCAGCCCCATCAATATGGAGAGGTATTCGCCCCAATAGTAGTGATCAATTTTGCGCGGCACATCTCCCTTGCGTATTTGCGGCCACAACCACAAATCCAGTTTCTGCTTTGCGATCCGCTCCGCGGCGTGAAAATCTTCCACCCGCGCTGGGAAGCCTGCTTCGGTTAATTCGCGGGCTCGCTCATCAAGCCGGGGGTAAAGCAAAGTATTCCCCGCATCAAAGAAGATGGCACGAATGCGCGACGGTTTCATTGCGTCTCCTGAAGTCTCCGGAAGTTTCGCATTATATCAGCGGCTTCCAGCTGCGCGCGGCGGGAAATCGCCTTGACCCCTTCAGAGCCAGACACTAGATTAGTTTCATCCGCTATTCACGAAGGATCAGGTGTAATGAAAGCATGCAGGCAGTTGTTGTTTCGAATCGCAGTTCCCCTGCTCGTGGGATCTTGCCTGCTCTGGATTGGATTGGCGACTTCTCTGCACGCGGCGCAAGCCCCGCCGAAGCCCGCTGAAAAGGCGCCATCAATTCAAGCCTCGCCTGACGCCGATGAGCAGGCCGCGCTCAACGATGCGTTTCAATCGGCGCAAAACAACCCCCAGGTTATCCTCAAGAATTTGCAGGCTTTCCTTGACCGTTTTCCGCATTCGTCGCGTCGCGAAGCTGTATTGCGCACAATTTGTAGTTATGCGCTGGCAGCCAATGCCCCCGGGGTGATCGTCCAATACGGCCAGATGCTCCTGGTTATAACCCCAGACGATCCGAAGCTGCTCAATTTACTGATTGATGCCCTGACCCGGCAAAACGACCAGGCCAGCAGAACCCTTGCTATCGACTACACCTCGCGCCTGATAAGGATTGCGGAAGCAGCGCGCGACGGGGCGGCACTTGCCGGCGGCGAGGAAGATGCCTCGGAGCAATGGACAGAGCGCATCGCTTCAACTTACGAAAAGCTTGCCGGACTTTTCCGGGATTCTGGCGACATCGATAAGGCCACTGGCAACTATGAGAAGAGTTATGAGACTTATGCCACCGCCCGCGTCGCCGAACGAATGGGTGATATCGCATTGATCAGAGGTGATTCCAACCGCGCCATGGATTATTACCTCACGGCGTTTGCTTTTCCGGAAAAGGGCACCGACCCCGTCCTCCGCCAGGAAGTTCGCCGCAAGCTGGGCAGCTTGTACGTGGCGGAGCACCACTCTGAGCAAGGGTTGGGGGACCTGATACTTTCACGCTACGATGCCCTGATGCCCCAGCTCGCAGGCCGCTATTCCGGCAACCAGCCTCAGAACGCCGGCATCCAGGATCCGTTCAAGTTCGTCCTGGAGCGAACGGATGGAACTGCGCTCCCCATGGCAGATTTCCACGGCAAAGTACTTGTAGTGGATTTTTGGGCAACATGGTGCGGCCCGTGCCGTTTGCAGGGTAAACTTGTGGACGAGGTGGCCCAGCGTTTTCGCGCGGATCCGAACGTTGTTTTTCTTTCGCTGAATATGGACCAGGACCGTAGTGGCGTGCCCGCCTTTCTCAAGCAGTCAGGCTGGACCGTACCCGCGGCCTATGCCCAGGGTATGGATCAACTTCTTGGTGTGAGAGAACTTCCAACCCTGGTTATGTTCGACCGCCAGGACAGAATTGTCTTTCGCGAAGACGGTTTGGATCCCAATACTTTTGCAGAAGAATTAAGCAGGCGCGTTAATGAGACGTTGCAACATACAGTCGGCAGTAAGCAGTAGGCAGCTAGCTGTATGGAATTGGACATTAACAATAGGCAGGGGCGGCGGGTGCATGGCGACGATGGTTGTCATCTGCTTGGGGCAAATGACGGTGATTTGTTACCCTCGGGGGAACGAGGCACAGCCTGGCGTTTAGTCTTCGGGCCTCGCCTTTAACCTATGCCCTTTAACCTTTTGCCTTCACCCTTTATCCTTTAAACTTAAATCTTTGAATTCCAACTTCCCCCGCAATTCCATCTTTTCATCTTCGCTCAGGAACGCTGCGTCGATAGCATTCCGGCATAAGCCGGTAAGAGTCTCGCGGCTCAAGTCAAAGCAGCGGGCGGCTTCAAGGAATTCCTCCTGAAGGCAGGACCCAAACATGGCGGGATCGTCGGAATTTAGCGTTACCACTAGTCCCGCTTCCAGAAGCTTGGGCAGGGGATGGTCTTCAAATCGCGCGATCAGGCCAGTGGAGACATTGCTGCTGGGGCAAACTTCCACGGGAATATTCCGATCACGCAGCAAAGCCATAACTTCCGCGTCGCGAACGGCGGTAAGGCCATGGCCGATGCGTTCCGCCCCCAGCAGTTCGACGGCGTCGCGGATGCTCTCCGGTCCGCAAGCTTCACCCGCGTGCGCCACAACGTGAAGTCCCAAGTCTCGCGCTTCACGAAAGATGTCCGTGAAGAGTTTTGCCGGACCCGCCGCCTCATCGCCACCGATTCCGAAGGCCACCACGCCGCGTTCGCGGTAGCGTGCCGCCCAGTGCATGACTTCACGCACATGGTCGATGCCAAACTGCCGGGTGGCGTCAAAGATCCACTTCACCCGAACTCCCGTGCGTTCTTCCGCCTCTGCCGCGGCTAAGGCAATTGCTTCATAAACCTCATCCACGCGCTGCTTCTTCCACAGCACAACCCCGGCGGCAAAGATTATTTCCGCATACTGCACGTTCTGCTCCGCCAGCCACTCGATTAGACGCGTGGTGATTAGCGCGTAATCCTGAGGGGTTTCAATCAGCAGGCTGATAATTCCGAACGCCATCAGGAATTCGCGAAAGTTTGAATAGCGGTATTGCTGCGCTTGCCGGGCGGAAATCCATTCGTCAACTTTCTGCCGAAGCCCGGTCCTTTTCTGCGAAAGTTCCAGCAGAGTTTCCGGGCGCACCGCGCCCTCCAGGTGGAGGTGCAGTTCCACCTTGGGAAATCGAGCGATGAAAGATGCAATGGATGATTCTGATTCAGGCATAGACATGATCGGGGCTGGGTGCTGGGGACTCGGCATTGGGAAGGAACCAGCCCCCAGCCCCTAATCCCCAGCCCCTGCTTTTTTCATCGCGCTGGCAGTTGAGGGCGGCCGGCGTTCAGCCACGCCGTGTACCAATAGGAGCCCGCATCGTGCGCGGCCTCATTGATCTCATGAACCACCGTGGATCCCACCTGGTTGTAAAAATGGTCGTAATATTCGTCGGTATAATCCGGCAAGCCTTCCTTCGAGCGCATGTCAGACCAAAGGATAAGATTGACCCAGACGTTCGAAGCCAGGCAGGTTTGAAAAGCATATTCTGTGGGATCGTCAATCTTCTCCGCGCTGTCAGGATGCATGACGAAAAACTTCGAGTACCGGTTAAACAGTTGGATGTCAAACCGCATGGATAGGCCTGTTTGCTCGGTCAACTGGCCATCGAAATTCTGCGTTGTGTGCAGAGGGTCATGGGCGTCGGCTAGGTAGTGCGCCAAGGCGGCGGCGTCCAACTTCGCCTCGTCCCAATTGCCCGCCTTCATGGCCTTGGTAAGGCGCAGGCTGAATTCCCCAATTTGCCAGGGCAGAGTGCCATCACGGCTGATGCGCCAAGCATAGAATTTTTCCCTCGCGTGCTGGTAATCATGCGGCAGGGTGGCGTAGGGGAATTGACCGTATCGATCCAGGTAGATGTAGTGCCGCATACGCTCGTAGCGGTCAGTCTTCATCAGCTCATCGGGGTCACTGGCGTGCTCAATCAGAAACTGACGATTGTTTTCAAAGAAGGGGCGGATTTCCGGAGGAAGAGCTTGGATCGCCCACGTGGTAACAACATCGTGCGCAATCGGTCCCCAGGCCTGAAGCGGCTCAGGCGTGATCACGTACAGCCCGAGCAGGGCAAATAATAAAAAAAGCTGGGATTTCATCCCCGCTTTACGAATCCCCAGAAGAGCTTTACTCCTGGCAGGCTCCATCGGTCGAGGTCCTTCCCCTATCGGTCAAACCCGTTTGATTTTAACGCAATTTTCTCTGTATGTCTCTTGATGCGAAAAATCGGATGCCGTTTGCCTGGTTGCTTTGCGTTTATGGAACAGGGTACGGACTGATCGGGGTCGCTCCGGCACTCACCGGCTGGCGGGGCGAACGGCCAAATTCCGAATGATGCCGGCTATAGGTCAGATAGATTACCAATCCGATTGCAAGCCAAACAAAAAACCGTATCCAAGTCTCAAGCGGCAAACTGGCCATCAGAATCACGCAAGACACGATGGCAAGAATCGGAACCACGGGCACCCACGGCGTGCGAAAGGAGCGCCGTCGCTCCGGCTGCTTCTTGCGCAGCACCAGGACGCCAAGAGAAACAAGCACAAACGCAAACAGGGTTCCAATGTTGGAAAGGTCCGCCAATGTTCCGATGTCAAAAATTCCCGCCGGGATGGCCACGGCGAATCCCGCCACCCAGGTGCTGATGTGGGGCGTCCGGAAGCGTTTGTGAACTCTGGAAAAAATCTCAGGCAGCAGGCCGTCACGCGACATGGCGAACCAAACTCGCGCCTGCCCCAATTGAAAAACCAGCAGGGAGCTGATCATCCCCGTCAGCGCCCCCACAGTGACCCACTTCATCACATTGGGCATCCCCAGGGCAATCAGCGCATTGGCCACTGGAGCGGCGTTGCGCAATGTCTCCCAATGCTGCACGCCCGTCAACACCAACGCCACCGTGACGTAAAGGGTGGCGCAAATAATCAACGAGGCGATAATGCCGAAAGGCACGTCCTTCTGCGGATTCTTGCACTCTTCGGCGGCGGTGGAGACGGAATCAAAGCCAATGTAGGTGAAGAAGACAATCGCTCCGCCGGTCAGCACCCCCTGCCAGCCGTTGGGCATGAAGGGCTTCCAATTGGAGACATGGATGAAGCGGGAGGCGGCGATGATGAAAATCAGGATCGCTACAATCTTCACGCACACCATGGCGTTATTGGCGCTGGCGCTTTCGCGGATCCCGACCACCAGGATCACGGTGATGATCATGACAATCAGGAACCCGGGAACGTTGAAGTATGAGCCGGTGCGGTGCAGGGAGTCATCAAACACCGGATTGCTGATACTGGTCGGGATCTTCAACCCGAAACCAGCCAGCAGACTGTCAATATAGGCGGAGAAGCCGACAGCAACCGCCATGTTGCTGACGGCATATTCCAAAATCAAATCCCAGCCGATAATCCAGGCTACGATTTCTCCCAGTGTGGCGTAGGAATAGGTGTAGGCGCTGCCGGCGATGGGAATCATGGACGCCAATTCCGCATAGCAGAGCCCGGCCAGGGCGCAGGCAATGGCGACGAGAAGGAATGAAAGCGCGATGGCCGGGCCCGCGCCCGGCCGTCCGGAAGTTCCCAGCGCCTTGGTACCGTGTAGAAGCAAGTCGAGGAGCGGCGCCTTCTTAATCGAAGGGACATCCAGGACTTCGCCCGCCGCAGCCGTGCCGGTCAGAATGAAGATTCCGGTCCCAATGATGGCGCCAATTCCCAGCGCTGTGAGCGACCAAGGGCCCAATGATTTGCGCAGTTGATGCCCCGGGGCATCAGCTTCCGCAATCAGCTTGTCGATACTCTTCTTCTGGAAAAGTTGGGTCGCCAAGTGGGTCCTCGAAATGCAGTGCCGAATGACAAGTGACGAGCGAGCCGAAACCCAAGACGGACGACGAACTTGCTCGTCACACGTCACTCGCCACTTGTCACTGCCTTTTTACTTGCGACGAGGAGCCACGCCCGGACCCTTCTTCTTAACCTTGGGCTTGCGTGAACCGCGCGGTTCCGTCCGCTTCGGCTTGGGGGCAGCCTTCTTGCGCGCGGTGCGTTTTACTTTCTTGCGCTCTGCCTTGTCTTTAATGTTTTTTGTGTCCATGTTTTTAGCTTATAGCTGACAGCTCACAGCCGACAATGATTTTCATCCGTCGGATATTGCTGCCGCTTTTCCCTTTCAGAGTTATTGCCTGAATCTAGTAAACAGCTGTCAGTTCCAGCTCAAACCTTTTCCAGCCCGGCAAAGCGCTCCACCATTTTCTTCCGGCCGTAGCCTGGAAAGCTGATAGTCAGCTTGCTGTCTTCACCGTTGTCTTCACATTCCAATATTGTGCCGATGCCGTATTTCGCGTGGCGGACTTTGCTGCCCAGCTTCCAGCGCGCTGATTGCCGCGGGGGTTCTGCCCGGCCCAGTCCTGGCCGCCGGTCAATGCCCCGGTCGCGCAGGAAACGTTCAGCGCCTGCGACTGAGTTTACGGCATTTTCCCAACTTGTGCGAGCTTTTGACGCTTGAGCGCCCACATTCTCCAGCAGATTGGTGGGAACTTCATCGAGAAAACGTGATCGCCGGCTGCCCTCCATGGAGTCCCGCCCGTACATCCGCCGCTGCTTTGCCCAGGAGAGAGTCAGCCGGTCGCGCGCCCTTGTCATGCCCACGTAGCAGAGGCGCCGCTCCTCTTCAATTCCCGCTTCGTCGTCCAAAGACATCTTGTGAGGAAACAATCCTTCTTCCATCCCTACGACGAAAACCACGTTGAATTCCAGCCCCTTGGCGCTGTGCATGGTCATCAGGGTAACGCGGGCGCGCTCATCGTAATCATCGGAGTCTGAAACCAGCGCGGCATGGTCCAAAAATTCTGCCAGCGTGATGCCCTGCTCTTCCGCCTCCACTGCCGCGTTCACCAATTCCTGGAGGTTTTCAATCCGATCCTGCGCTTCCGGCTGGTTTTCCTGCTTCAGGACGTCCACGTACCCGGTGCGATCAAGAACGCTCTTGAAGAATTGCCCCATCAACAGGCCTTCGTGATCGGCCATCAATTGCTTCATCAGCGCATGGAAGGATTCCAAGGCCTTCAGTGCCCGCGCCGGCAGCCGACGTGCCGCAATTTCCGCCTCCAGCGCTTCCCACATACTCAGCTTTTCCGCCCGGGCAGTGGAATCAATGGCCCCCAACGCTGAGGCGCCGATTCCCCTCGCCGGGGTGTTGATGATGCGTTGGAGGGCCGTTACGTCTTTGGGATTGATTGCGAGCCGCGCGTAAGCCAGCACATCGCGAATCTCCGCGCGCGCATAGAAACTGAACCCACCCACCAGTCGGTAGGCAATTCGGTTGCGGCGCAAGGCTTCTTCCAAAATGCGTGATTGGGCGTTGGTGCGGTAGAGCACAGCCACACTGGCGTTCGAATCCTCGGCCAGCGCTTTGGTAACTTCATTCGCCACGTAAAGGGCTTCCTGGTCCGCATCCCAGGCTTCAAATAGCCCGATGGCATCGCCGCCTTTGCGGTCCGTCCACAAGGTCTTACCCTTGCGCGCCTGGTTGCGGCTTACGACGGCGCCGGCCGCGTCCAGAATCTTCTGCGTGGAACGATAATTCTGCTCCAGCCGGACCGTCCGTGCGTTGGGGTAATCCTTCTCAAAATCCAGGATGTTCTGAATGTCGGCCCCGCGCCAGCGGTAGATCGACTGGTCCTCGTCGCCCACCACGCAGAGATTTTGGTGAATCAGCGAGAGCTGGCGGATCAGTTGATATTGAGTGCGGTTGGTGTCCTGATACTCATCCACAAGAACATATTGAAAGCGCCGGTTGTACTGCTCGCAGACTTCGCCCGCTTTGTAGAAAAGCTGCACGGTCTTCAGCAGCAGGTCGTCAAAATCCAGGGCGTTCGCCTGGCGCAATTTCTTCTCATAAAGTTCAAAGAGCGAGGCGACCCTCTCCACCGGATCGGTATGCGCCTGCTCATACATCATTTGCGCCGTCATGGCATGATTCTTGGCGTAACTGATCTGCCCCAGCACGCTGCGAGGCGAGGAGACATACTCACCCAAGCCCAATTCCTGGATGCAGGATTTCATCAGCCGCGCCTGGTCGTCGGCGTCGTAGATGGAAAAATCGCGGCTGTAACCCAGGTGGTCAATGTGCCGGCGCAGCACGCTGACGCAAAAAGAATGAAACGTGGAGACGTGCGGCCCACCCCGGTAATCCTGCCCATCGGGGTTCAGGAGCTTGGCCACGCGCTCCTTCATTTGCGCCGCGGCTTTGTTGGTAAAGGTGACCGCCAGGATGCTCTGCGGCTGAACCCCTTTGACATCAATTAGATGGGCAATTCGATAGGTGATGACGCGGGTCTTGCCGCTGCCCGCACCGGCAAGAATAAGCAATGGCCCCTCGGATTGTTCCACCGCGGCGCGCTGCTGAATATTGAGTTGGTCGAGCAGATTCTGCATGCAGGTCTATAGAGGAGACTTCCCTCGCGGGCGATCGTTTGCGTTGGGCCCGAAGATTCATTGTACACGAAGGATGAACTTGCCCACAAACCTTCACATACAATGACACGTGGTACCTTATAATCTGAACTGGATTTCAAGAATGCCATATAAGGCAGACCATCACGATTGGGGTACGTTCCTCACCCGGCGGCCGATTGAAGGCGATGCGGCCCGGGTGCAGGCGGCGCATGAGGGCAAGACCATTCTGCTGACGGGCGCGGGTGGCTCCATTGGGTCGGCTCTGGCTTTGAAGATCGCCGCCACCGAGCCTCGATTGCTGATTTTGCTGGAACATTGCGAGCAAAATCTCTATCAAATCCATTCTGAACTGGACCGCTTCGGGAAGGTGGCGCCTCACGTCACCGTCCTAGGCGACATCGCCGACAGTCCCCTGCTTGATGAAATCTTTGCCCAGCACCATCCGGAAATTGTCTATCACGCCGCAGCCTTTAAGCATGTTCCGCTGATGGAATTGAATCCCCTTGCTGCCATCCGCAACAACACCCTTGGCACCCATGTTCTGGCCAGGGCCGCAGTCGCCCACGGCGCGCAAAGGCTCATCATGATCTCGACGGACAAAGCGGTTGACCCGCAAAGTGTAATGGGAGCTTCCAAGCGGCTGGCAGAATTAACACTGATGGCTCTGGGAAATGACCGGACACGGATGAACAGCATTCGCCTAGGCAACGTGTTGGGTTCCCAAGGCAGCGTGGGATTGCTCTTCCTCCAGCAGATTGCCCGTGGTGGGCCGGTTACAGTAACCCACCCCGAGGTGCGAAGATACTTCCTAACGCTCGACGAAGCGGTGGGATTAATTTTGACTGGCACAGTGCTGGAATCTTGTGGAGGTATCTGGATCCCCGAGCTTGGATCTCCGCTCAAGGTGCTGGACCTGGCAGAACACCTGATCCACCAAGCCGCCCTTGCGCCAGGGGTGGATGTTCCGGTGGTCTATACCGGGTTGCGGTCTGGCGACAAGATAACAGAGCAACTGGTCTCGTCCCGGGAATCCAGGGAGAAAGGGAGCGCCAGTGAGCTCTACCGTATCAGCAGCACGCCCTGTCCCTTGCTGGATCTGGAATCTGCCATCGCGGAACTCACCGACATTTTGGCCCGACGCGATGTTGCCGCGTTGTTGCAAGCCCTCCGCCGCTCCGTTCCGGAGTATCAACCCAGCGCCAGTTTGCTGGAGTTGGCAAAGAACCCCGAGATCAGGACACACCACGCATGAGCAGGAAAATTGCCGTCGTCACCACATCTCGCGCTGACTATTCCCACCTCTATTGGCCCATGCGCGACCTCGAAGCGCACCACGAAGTAGCCCTGCGCATCATCGTGATCGGCTCGCACCTCTCGCCCGAATTCGGCAACACGGTGCAGGAGATTGAAAAGGACGGATTCCCCATCGACGCTCGCATCGAATGCCTTCTGAGCTCCGACACGGATGTGGGGATGGCGAAAACCATTGGCCTCGCCACGTTGAGCCTGGCCGATACGCTGGGCCACATGCGCCCTGACCTGCTTCTGCTGATCGCCGACCGCTATGAGATGCTGGCCCCCGCGTCTGTGGCGCTGGCCTTGCGGATTCCCATCGCCCACATCGAAGGCGGCGAGGTGAGCGCGGGCGCCATTGACGACGCCGTGCGGAATGCCCTCACCAAGATGAGCCACATCCACTTTACCGGCACCGAATCCGCCCGCCGTCGTGTGATCGCGCTGGGTGAGGAGGATTGGCGCGTCCACCGCACCGGCGCGCCCTCGCTCGACCATCTACGTCGGCAAACGTTGTACACGCGCGAACAGTTGGAATCGAAGCTTCAGCTGGATCTCGGACTGCCCACGACTCTGGTACTCTACCACCCTGTCACCTTGCTTCGCGACACCACCGAGGAAGCGGATGCCCTGTTCGCTGCCCTCGAACTGCTGCCGGGGCAGATTCTATTTTGCTATCCGAATGCGGACGCGGGCAGCAGGGCGCTGATCGATCGAACTCACGCTTACCTAACGCGCGTAAAGGGCCGCGTGTTCACCAACCTGGATTCACTTACCTATTGGAGCCTGCTGCGCCAGGTGGACCTGCTGCTCGGCAATTCCAGCAGCGGGATTATGGAGACCCCTTCGTTCGCGTTGCCCACGGTCAATATCGGGCTGCGGCAGGAAGGGCGCGAACGCGCTCGCAACATTCTGGATTGCCCTCCGGACGCCGCATCGATTGTGGAGAAGGTCCGTATGGCGAGAAGCGAAGGATTCCGCAAATCCCTTGAAGGCATGGTAAACCCATACGGCGATGGGCACGCTTCTGAGAAGATCGTTGACGTCCTGACCACTGTGCCGCTGACTCCTGAACTTCTGATCAAATATCCGGCCTGGGCCGCGAAAGCAACCAGCTAGATGCGCATACCTCTCTCCTCTCCGGACATTACCGATCGCGAAATCGATGCGGTCACTCGAGTCTTGCGCACCCGGCAGTTGAGCCTTGGGCCCAAGCTGGTGGAATTTGAGAATGCCGTGGCCGCCTATACGGGCGCCGCGCACGCCGTGGCCGTCAACTCCGGAACCAGCGGGCTGCATTTGTGCATGCGGGCGCTGGGCATCAGCGATGGCGATGAGGTGATCGTGCCTTCGTTCTCCTTCATCGCCGTGGCCAACGCCGTCCGCTTCGAGCGGGCCATTCCCGTCTTTGTGGATATCGACGCGGAGACCTTGAACCTTGACCCCGCCAGAATCGAAGCCGCGATTACACCCAAGACTCGCGCCATTCTGGCCGTACACACTTTCGGATACCCCGCCGATCTGACATCGATTTTCAATATCGCCCGCAAGCACGACCTGCGCGTGATTGAGGATGCGTGTGAAGCAATCGGCGCGGATTACGAGGGCCGCAAGGTGGGGCCGCTTGCAGATGCGGGCGTTTTTGCCTTCTATCCCAACAAGCAGATCACCACGGGCGAAGGCGGCGTGATTGTGACGCAAAACCCGCAGATTGCCGCGCTCGCCCGATCCCAGCGCAATCAGGGGCGAACCGATCCGGGCGAGTGGCTGGAACATGGCGAAATGGGCTTCAACTATCGCATCTCGGATATCAATTGCGCGCTGGGGATTGAACAATTGAAGCGGATTGAAACCATTCTGACGAAGAGGGAAGCAGTTGCGCGTGAATATCGCCAGCGCCTCAGGACGAATCCTGACCTGAAGCTGCCTCTCCATGAATTGCCCAATGGCAGGATCAGTTGGTTTGTCTATGTCGTGCGCCTCGGCGAGCGCTTTACGCAAAAACAGCGGGACTGGATTTGGAAGGAAATGGGTTCACGCGGAATTGGCTGCGGCAGGTACTTTGCCCCCATCCACTGGCAGCCGGCTTACAAGAATTTCAAAGGCGTCCGCCACGCCCTGCCCAACACGGAGTGGAGCGGCACCCATTCACTCGCCCTGCCTTTCTTCAACAACCTGAAGCCCGCCGAAATTGATGAAGTCTGCGCCACGTTGCAGGAGTTGATGCGTTCTGTGCCGGATTAGCGCAAATCAATGAGGTGTTTCGTCCCTTTAACTTCTGGCTCCTGACTTCTGCTGAGTAAACTGCCATGCCAGCAAACCTGACCCCGATCTACCTGGAAGCCGAGCGCCGCTTCAAGAGCGCCATCACCACCGAGGAGAAGATCGCCGCCCTTGAAGAGATGATGGCCACGATTCCGCGCCACAAGGGCACGGAGAAGATGCAGGCGGAGTTGAAGCGGCGGCTCTCCAAATTGCGCGCTGAGGCGTCAAGGCGGCCCGCCACCCGCGCCGGCACCATCCATCGGGTGGAGAAAGAGGGCGTCGGGCAGGTGGCGCTGATTGGTCCGCCCAACAGCGGCAAATCCCTGCTGGTGCGAAAGCTCACCCACGCTCAGCCCGAGGTGGCGGATTACCCTTTCACCACGCGCGTGCCGCTACCGGGGATGATGCCGTTTGAAGATGTGCAAATCCAACTGGTGGATCTGCCTCCCGTGCATCCGGACTTTCCCGAGTCGTGGCTCTACCAGATCATCCGCAACGCTGACGCTGCTCTGCTGGTGGTGGACTTGAGCGACCCCGACCTGCTGGAAGACCTTGAGATGGCGCTTGGGCAAGTGGCAAATGCCAAGGTGCAGCTCCAACAGGACGAGGTGCCGAAGGCACCTGGCTGGATGCCCAAACGTACTCTGCTGGTGGCCAACAAGATTGACCTATGCGGCGCTCCGGCGGATCTCCAGATTCTCCGCGACCTGTACGGTGAGCGCTTTGAACTGATCCGAGTTTCCGCAAAAACCGGTGAAGGGTTGGAAGCACTCAGGCAGGCGGTGTTCAAAATGCTGGATTTGATTCGCGTCTATACCAAGGCGCCGGGGAAGAAGCTGGAGCGGGTCGCGCCCTATGTGCTCAAGCGTGGCTCGCACCTGGTCGATCTCGCGGCGAACGTCCACCATGATTTTCTGGCCCAGCTCAAGTATGCCCGCCTGTGGCGTGAGTGCCGCTTCGAAGGCCAGATGGTGAACCGCGATCACCTGCTTGAGGATAAAGACGTGGTGGAATTACACCGTTGAGCAGCTGCGAGCGAGTGGCGGCGCACAGTGAGTCAGCTCCGCATCCGGCACAATGGGGATACAATAAGGTTGGTCTTGAACGTGCAGGACCAATGGTCTAATCCATACTAAAACAGAACCATAAGAGGAGGAGAATCCATGCAATCAAACGAAACGGAAAAAGGCGGTACGCCGCTGGTGATTGAGTACTACTACAAAGTGGCGCCGGGAACTGGCGCGGAATGGCTGGCGCTCTACAAGAAGAACCACAATCCGGTTCTGAAGCAACTGATGAAGGAAGGCATTCTGCTGAGCGAGAAGCTTTATGAACGGCGCTTCCACTCAGAGACGCCGGCATGGGATTTCAAGATCGTGATGGTGTGGCGTGACTGGCTGTCGTTGGAAGAAGCCCACTATCGGGATCCAAAGATCAAGATTGAGCTCTATCCCCACCAGGAAGAGCTGGCCCGGCAGGAAAAACGGCGCTGGGAGATCACCACAGGCCACTGGGACGACGTTCTGAAGGAAGTACCGCTCGATTAGGGCGTTACCGGGGTGTGGATCAGTTCCTCGATATTGACCTTGCGAAGCTCCTCCGCCGCGCGTTCCGGCAGCACAGAGTTGTAGTAGACCTCTTTGAGAAAGTAGGATCGCGCAGTGGACTGGCGCACGGGGACCACCTCAAAGTGCCAGTGGAAATCTTCGCGCAGCGTGCGCCAAAGGTCGGAGCGTTCGAATTTGCCGGTGGAATTTGGCGTGGTATGCAAGACAAGGTGGTAATCCTGGGCCACGGTCTCAAGCCGCAGTAAGACGGACTTCAGGAATCGCGCAAAGTGAAGCTGGCGATCCCACGTGGTCATATCCTCCTCAAAGGCGCAACCGTGGTTCACCGGGAGAATCCACATCTCATAGGGCACGCGCGAGGCAAACGGGCAGTAAGCCACAAACTCATCGTCCCACTCCACGGTGCGAACTTGCTTGGCAATTTCCTGCTGGGCAATATCGCAAATCAGGCAGCGTTCCTTTACGGAGTAGTAACGCTGAAGGGACCGGAGTTCGTAAACCACGCGGCGGGGAATGAAAGGCGTGGCAGTGATCTGTGAATGCGGATGTTCAGGGTCCTGCCCCGCAAGCTTGCCCTGATTGCGAAACACGCTGACATAACGAAAGCGGCGGTCCTTCTTTAGGTCGACAATGCGGGAGACAAAGGCGCGCAAAACCTGGGCAACGTTTTCATCACTGAGGTGGGTAAGGCGTAGATGATGGTCAGGGTTTTCGATCACCACTTCGTGCGCGCCAAGGTTGCGCATCTTGTCGTAAACCCCTTCACCGCACCGCTGCACGTCGCCTTCAATGCGATAGAGCGGGCGCAGATGAGGGGTAACCCGAACGTCCCACCCGCCATGGCCGTTGATGTGGGAATAGATGGTTTGCGGGGTCAAGGCCTCCTGGCCGGGACAAAACGGACAGACTTTGAGGTTCGGCCACGTGGTCTCGCCGTCTTCCTGGACCACCCAATTCATGGAAATGGGATCTTTCCTGATCTGCATTGATCCTCCATCCCCGCGGAAGGCGCCAAAACGCCAGCATCGGGTGAATAACTGTGGCTCCGCACACTCACGTCCGGGAGCGACACCGGTAAAACGAAACACCCCCAATGGCTTCATCGGCGGGGTCCGCCTTTTACTTTATTCTGGGGTGCGAATGGGGCTTAAGCGAAGGGAACAACCATGCCTTCCGACCTTGCTCGCGCTACCCGGCGACAAATACTGAACAATCGATGACGCCGTTCATCCACCAGCCGTCAACAACACCATGGCTGCTTATTAAACGTCGAGGGATTTTCTGTGTCAAGTATTCATCCGTTCACTAGCTGAAAAGTCTGTTTGTTGCGAAACGGCAATGCCTCTGAAGATCAGGGCGCAACGGTAATTGCTTTCGCGCCAGTCGGCGAACAAGGATTGGACACGCCTGCCGGGACGCGTATAATGGCTCAAAGCCAAACCTTTGGTGTGGGTTGCTTGCTGACGTCAAAGGATAGAGTAGCCTCTTCGCCGATGGGAGGCAGAACCATCAACGGCTGACTTTCGCCAGGAGAGTGCGGAATGGTCGTCTTCTGTAAACGCTGTGGCACGCCCGTAAAACTTGATAACGCGAAATTGGCTGACCCCGCTTACGCACCAAAGTGCCAGCAATGTAAGCGGCCGGTGGCAATGGAAACCGTGCGGCCCGGACCCCGCACGCCGGTTCCAAATCCGGGAACCGCCACACCACCTGCAATCGCAACGGCGGCGGGAACAGCGGTCACTGCCGCGGCACAAAATGCCGAAGAGCGCGCCCAGGCGCTTGACAAAACCCATTACCTGCAAAAGATCCGTCTGTTCAGCGGCCTTCCCTATGAAGAGTGCATGCTGATTGAAAGCCGATTGCGCCCACGGGAATTCGCCCCGCAGCAGACAATTGTTAAAGAAGGCGGCCCGGGCGACGCCATGTTCTTTATCACCGCCGGCCGGGTGGAAGTCCGCAAAAAAGACCCCAACACCGGCATCGACTTCCTGCTGAGCGAATTGAAGACAGGCATGTGCTTCGGCGAAATGGCATTGCTGACGGGGAAGCCGCGCGGAGCGACCGTGGTGGCGGTGGAACCCACCACCTGCTCAGTGCTGGAGCAATCGACCTTTGACGAAGTGCTGCTGACCAGTTCCAAAGTGGCCCTATCCATGAGCCGCGTGCTGGCCGAACGCCTGGACGAGGCCAATCAGCAAACCGGGATCGAATATATCAACCTCTCCAAGCTGCAATTTGACCCGCGAGTTATCCGGTTGCTGCCCCAGCAAATGATGCAACAGCACCGAATCCTTCCCGTGGCCTTTTCCAACAACCGTCTGACGCTCGCCATGGTAAACCCCAACAATCTCGTGGCGCTGGACGACGTGCATCGCGTGATCAAGGGCGTGATCATTGAGCCCGTGGTGACTTCAGAAGACGATTTCAAGCGCTTCATCACCACCAACTACGCTGACCTTGTGCGCAAGGGAGAGGAGAGTGATGCGCGCGAGCAGACTTCGACCGAAGGGAAGAGCACGGCAGCGGTTAAGATTCTGGAAAGCGAATCCCAGGCCACCCAGGCGGATTCGACGGAGAGCATTCTCGAATCGCTGCAATCCGAAGCGCTGAAATCCCTTGAGGTGGTGGAAGGCGGAGAGTCGGCGGAAAGCGTAACCGACCTCTCACCCACCGCAGATGATGCGCCCGTTATCCGCATGGCCAACAGTATTCTGGCGCTGGCCATCAAGAAGGGTGCGAGCGACATCCATGTTGAACCACAGGAGAAGGACCTGACCGTCCGCTTCCGCATTGACGGCACACTGCAGGTGGTTCAGGTTCTGCCGAAGAACATTCAAATGGGTTTGATCTCCCGGCTGAAGATCATCTCCAGGCTCGACATTGCAGAAAAACGGCTGCCGCAGGACGGCCGCATCAGCGTGCGGCTGGAAGATCGCCCGATTGACTTCCGCGTCTCCACCATTCCCTCCAAATGGGGCGAAAAGATCTGCCTGCGACTCCTCGATAAATCCAGCACCCTGTTGGGGCTCGACAAGCACATCCTCCACCCGGACGTATTGGAGGTGGTGCGCGAGATGATTTCTCAACCCAACGGAGCCATCTACGTAACCGGTCCTACGGGCGCGGGCAAGACCACGCTGCTTTACAGCGCACTCGCTGAACTCAACGACCCCGACGTCAACATCTCCACGGCGGAGGACCCCATTGAGTACGATCTGCCCCGCGTCAATCAGGTGCAGGCGCAGAAGGAGATCGGACTGGACTTTGCGCGCATTCTGCGCTCCTTCCTGCTTCAGGATCCTGACGTCATCCTGGTGGGTGAGACCCGCGACAAAGAAACCTCCAATCTCGTGGTGGAGGCTGCTCTAACCGGCCACCTGGTGTTCACCACACTTCGCGCCATCGATGCTGCCAGCGTCTTTTCCAACCTGGAAGAGATGAATATTGACCCCTTCCTGCTTTCGAGTTCCACTCTTGGCATCATCGCCCAGCGTCTGGCGCGCCGCCTATGCCAGGAGTGCAAGGAGAGCTATACGCCGGACGATATTTCGCTCAAATACCTGGGTCTTGACCCCGGCAAACAGTTCACTTTCTACCGCAATCATGGTTGTGACAAGTGCTCAAACACTGGTTATCGCGGACGCGTAGGCGTGTACGAAGTTCTGCGCATGAACGCTGACTTGCGACGGCTGGTGGCGGGCGGTGCAAGCAGCGAGGCGATCTCCGAACTGGCGGTTAAGAACGGCATGAAGACACTGAAGGACTACTCCGTCTGGCTGTTGCAGAACGGTTGGACCAGCATGGATGAAGTTCTTCATGTCATCTCGGTGCAGGAGTAAACTCTTACCCTTCAGCCTCCGGACAACGCTCGGGCTGAAAGGTGAGAGCTGATGGCTGAAAGCTTTATGGGTTGCTTTCTCGGAATCGATGGCGGCGGGTCGCGGACCACGGCATGGCTTGCGGATGGCGACGGCAAACCATTGGGGTGCGCGGAGAGCGGGCCGTCCAATCCCATCAAAGTTGGCTTTCGTGCCGCCGAACGAGAAATCCTGAAGGCCTATCACGCCTGCGTGCGGGAAGCCGGATTTTCTGTGGCCGCAGCGCGAGCGGCACGTCCCCCACTTTTGCAAGCCGTCGCCGCGGGCATCTCCGGAATCGATCGTCAGGCCGCCCACCGCACGCTCATTGCCTGGATGCGCCGGCACATACCCGCACGCCACTATCTTCTGACCACTGATGCGGCGATTGCGCTGGCTGCGGCCGTGCGTGACGGTGCGGGCATCATCGTGATTGCCGGCACAGGTTCAATTGCCTACGCTCGCGATGATCAGGGCAAATTGATGCGCGCCGGCGGCTGGGGAATTCCCTTTGACGACGGCGGCTCGGGGTACGATATAGGCCGTAGAGCGGTATCGGCGGCCATCCAGTCGGCCGATGGACGCGGCCCCAAGACGCTGCTGCTGGAATGGATCTGCCGCCAGTTGCACATTCGGCAGATCACGGACGTCGTTACGGCGCAACTTGAACAACAACAGGTGGCAGCGCTCTTTCCGCTGGTGATGGAGGCAGCAGGCGAAGGCGACCTGGTGGCGCGCCATCTTTGCGACGATGCCGCACGCGAGCTTGCTGAGCTTGCCGTTGCTTTGCTCAAATGGGCGGGCTGGACGCGCAACTCGACACATGTGGTGACCTCCGGCGGAGTGTTCAAATCGAGCAAGCTGATTCGCGAATCGTTTACACGCCACGTTCGCCGCTTCGCTCCGCTGGCGCGCGTGGAAATGCTGGAAGATTCGCCCGTGCAAGGCGCGCTTTGGCTCGCCCGCAACCTGGGCAGAAGGAAATCCTGAGGAAAGAACCGACGGAAGGAAACAAACCATGTCTCTGAAACACGCATTGATGAAAGCTTTAATTTTCGCCATGTTCGCAAGCGTTACGGCTGTAGCGGCAGATAACTCGCACGCCATAACGCCCTCTGACCTGATCGCAACAGCACAACTGAACAGCCAACTTGCGGCGGTGAATTCAGGAAAGATCGTACTGATCCATGTCGGCTTCCACACGATGTACGGGATGGCACACATTCCTGGATCAAAGTACGTCGGCGCTGCTTCCGAAGCGGAAGGTCTTGCGGCCTTGCAGAAGCTCGTTGCCAGCCTTCCCCGCAATCAGCAGATCGTCATCTATTGCGGCTGCTGCCCCTGGAGCCATTGCCCTAATATTCGCCCCGCATTTGCTGCTCTGAAGGAGATGAGATTTACCAACCTCAAAGCCCTCGACATCCCACAGCGTTTTGGCGACGATTGGACGGCGAAGGGTTATCCCGTGGCGAATGGGGAATAATGCGGCCACTTATTCAGGTCCGCGGGCTCTAGCCTGAAAGTTGTTCGCTAAGCACGACAAATTCTGACAGTCCTTCAGCAGACTCGAGAGTCCTGATGCGGGCTAGCTCTCTTCCATTCGCGTCTCGCCACCGGGCAAGGACTTCGCATTGCATTTCACCCGGCTTCGGATAACTACTATCTACCCAGAGAAACTCGCTAGTGAAGATTGGGGCTTTGTCGACGAAGGTGTGTCTGCGACCTTCAGCATCCGTGAACTCGACCTCGACCCACCCGGGGTTGTGTTCATCCACAAAACGCACGATCTGGACGGCAAGATCTTCTATTGGCATGTAAGTGTGCGCACCTACTGGTGGCGCTGACACGAACTCACACCTCTGTTGCTTAATCCAAAATCCAAAATCTAAAATCAAATTACGCGCTCATACTTGCAGGTTTCATTGATGCAGTGGCGGGTGGTTTCACCGCTCTTCTTATCGAACTTATCGGCCAGGAGCGGTGAGGCGCAAGTGGGGCACACCTCAAGCACGGGCTTGTCCCATGAGGTAAATTTGCACTCCGGGTAGCGGCTGCAACCGTAGAACGTCTTCTTGAATCGCGTGCGGCGCACCACCAGTTCGCCCGTGCAGCCTTTTTCCGGGCACGGGATTCCCAGCGTTTCGCGCTTCACATATTTGCACGTGGGGTAATTGCTGCACGCGGTGAATTGCCCAAAGCGGCCGTGCTTGATCACCAGGTTATTGCCGCAGTCGGGGCACTTCTCCTCCAGCGGCTGGTCGCCTACAGCGGTGGCAAGACCTTCCTTCATAATAATCTTCTTGGTACTTTTACATTCCGGATAACCGGTGCAGGCCACAAAATAGCCAAAGCGGCCGCGCTTCACCAGCATGGGTTTGCCGCACTTCTCGCAATTTTCCGCCGCCACTTCCGGCGCGGGAGGCCCGGCGCTGGCGTATTTGGCGGCCAGGTCCGGCGGCAGATCGCTGGTGCCGTCGCACTCCGGGTAACCGGTGCAGGCCATGAATTGCCCGTTGCGGCCCAGGCGAATCACCATGGGCTTGCCGCACTTCTCGCATTTGACATCCGTGGGAATGCCTTCTCCCTTGATGTCCACCATGTCGCGCTCGGCCACGCGCAGGTCCTTGGTGAATTTGGTATAAAATTCGCCCAGAGCGTCGGTCCAAGAAAGCTTGCCGTCCTCGACCTCGTCCAGCTCTTCTTCCATGCGGGCGGTGTAAGCGACATCAAAAATATCGCTGAAATTCTTCACCAGCATGTCGTTCACCACCATGCCAAGTTCGGTGGGATAGAACCGTCCCTGGTTCTTTTCCACGTACTCCCGGTTCTGAATGACGGAGAGGATGCTGGCGTAGGTGGAAGGCCGGCCAATGCCCTTCTCTTCCAGCATCTTCACCAGCGTCGCTTCGTTGAAGCGCGGTGGCGGTTCGGTAAAGTGCTGTTCGGGCAGAAGCTTGTGCAGTGTCAAGGGCTCACCCTCGGCCACCTGGGGCAGGCGGAGTTTCAGCTCCTCGTCCTCTTCCATCTCCGCTTTCTCGTCCTTACCCTCTTCGTAAACTTTGCGGAAGCCGCTGAACTTCTCCACGGAACCGGTGGCGCGCAAGGTGTAATCGCCCGCCGCGATGTCAATCGTTGTCTGGTCAAAGACCGCGGGAGTCATCTGCGAGGCCACAAAGCGCTGCCAGATCAGCTTGTAGAGCTTCAATTCATCGGGACCCAGAACCTTGCGCAAGGAATCCGGTGTGCGCAAGACGTCCGTGGGACGAATGGCTTCGTGCGCGTCCTGCGCGCCCTTTTTGCTGCGGTAATGGATGGCCTCGGCAGGCAGATAGTCGTTTCCGTAGGTCTTCTGGATGTACTCGCGCGCGGCGGTCAGGGCGCCCTCGGAGACGCGGGTGGAATCCGTACGCATATAAGTAATGAGTCCGACGGCGCCTTCAGCCCCAATCTCAATGCCTTCGTAGAGATGCTGCGCCACCATCATGGTCTTCTTGGCCCAGAAGCGTAATTTGCGCGAGGCTTCCTGCTGCAGCTTGCTGGTGATGAACGGCGGCACCGGGAACTTCCGCTTTTCTTTGGTGGTCACCGAATGCACGACGAGGTGGGCAGCCTTGATTTCCGCAGTGATCTTGTCAGCCGTCGCCTGGTCAGAAATTTCAATGTCCTTGCCCAGGTATTTCGCCAGGCGGGCTTCAAACACCGGAGGCTTCTTGCCTTCCACGTTGGCGGTGATGGTCCAGTATTCCTGTTTCTGGAAGGCCTGGATCTCGCGTTCGCGCTCCACAATCAGGCGCAGGGCCACAGTCTGCACACGCCCGGCGGAGATGCCGCGCCGGACCTTGTCCCACAGCAGCGGACTGACCTGATAACCCACCAGGCGGTCAAGAATGCGGCGCGCCTGTTGCGCATCCACCAGGTGAGCATCGATTTCGCGGGGATGGTCAAACGCTTCCCGCACGGCGTCGCGGGTGATCTCGTTAAACAGCACGCGGTAGAACTTCGTCTTGCTGGAGTTCAACAATTCGTGAAGGTGCTGGCAAATGGCCTCACCTTCGCGATCAGGGTCAGCCGCCAGGTAGATGGCGTCGGCCTTCTTCGCCGCCGACTTCAATTCAGTAATAACGTCTTTGCGCGAAGGGATATTGATGTACGTCGGCTTGAAGCCGTTTTCAACATCCACTCCCAGCTCTTTCTTGGGAAGGTCCATGACGTGCCCCATGGACGCCTTCACCAGAAAGTCAGATCCGAGATATTTGTTAATGGTCTTCGCCTTGGCAGGCGACTCCACGATTACCAGCGATTTACCCATAGTCTCTTTGCCTACAGTTCACAGCTGACAGCTAACAGCAACAGTAAGATGTCAACTTCACCAAGGTTCTCGCCCTGTCGGGCGGTTTCACAATAAACTGCGATTCACTCTTTCAGCTGACAGCTAACAGCCGACAGCTAACAGTAGACTGTGAACGGTCGGGTGACACCTGTCAACTTTTGTTAATCTTGCCAAAACGTCCTTCTTACCCTAATGACACAACTGAGAGCACACAGCGCACTGTTGGCTGTAAGCTGTCAGCGGTCAGCTTTAGTGGACGTTTCCCTGCCCTACAGTTTACGGATAAAATTCTTTCCCGGCAACTGCCGGATCAATCCGTTCATCTCGAGTTGCAGCAGGGCCGATAGAACCCGCGGGTGCGGAATCTTGGCCGCGCCAACGATATCATCCACAAAAGATGTCTGATCGGCACGTAAAGATTCAAACACGGCTTTCTGGTCTGGGGTAAGCGAGGCCTCAAAAAGCGAGGCGGTCTGCGCTCCCATCGGTTCCCCATCGGCCTCTTCCGCGGGCGGCAAAAGCTGCATGCGCACCTCGGCGGGGAACTCCTCGATCACGTCCATCCACTGGTCCACCAGCTTGGCCCCCTGTTTGATGAGATGATTGGGACCGAAGCTTTGGGCGGAAGTTATATTTCCCGGCACGGCAAAGACTTCGCGGTTCTGTTCCAGCGCCAGGCGGGCCGTAATCAGCGAACCGCTGTACTCCGCCGCTTCCACCACAACCACGCCAAGGGAGAGTCCGCTGATAATGCGGTTGCGGATGGGGAAATTCTCCGGAGTCGGACCCGTCCCCAGGGGAAATTCGGAAATCACCGCTCCCGATTTCGCGATCTCATCCGCCAGTTTTTTGTTCTCGCGCGGGTAGATCACGTCAATTCCGGAACCCAGCACGGCCACAGTTTTGCCCCTGGCTTCAAGAGCCCCACGGTGCGCGGCGGAATCCACACCGCGGGCAAGTCCGCTTGTCACCACCAGTTGGCGCTGGGCAAGGTCATGAGCCAGCCGGTGCGCCACGGAGCTGCCATAGGCGCTGGGCCGCCTCGACCCCACCACCCCCACCGAGTACTGTGAGAGCACGCTGACATCACCCCGCACGTAAAGCAGCAGGGGGGCGTCAGGAATCTGCTTCAGCAGCGGAGGATAGGCCTCGCTGTCATAGGCGACCAGCTCGCAGTCAGCCTTGGATATCTCCTGCACATCCCTTTCGGCTTCTTTCAGGGCGGTTTGAGCAAAAATTGCCCGCGCCACTCGCGCCGGAACGCCGCAACTCTCCAGCTCCGTCAGCGACGCCATGTAAGCAGCCTGGGGTGAGCCAAAATGTTCAATCAGCTTGTGGCAGCCGCGGATTCCAAGACCTTCAATGCGGGTCAACGCCAGCCAGAACGGAGCTGTTTCACTCATGGTTCTTCCCTTGGGCAATTTCAGTTCAGGCCGTGCGCTCCCGGCTCCAGATCTCCCCGTGGCAATTGGCCCTCCGGGGGGAGGCATTATATGGCCTAATCACTCGTTCGGACCCATTATTTCTTATGCTCATGACATATTGACCCAATTATCAACAATCCGGTTTCCACAATTTGGCCCCTAATCACGAGAAGGAGTAAGAGCAAATCAAGATGTACAAGTCAGCAGGGAAGACTTTCGATTTTGGACTCTTCATGACAAACGTGACAACTTTCTCCTTTATTTTCATCAACATCACGGCTTACGACCCACAAGTGCCTTATTTTTCATACACATGACGGGATACCCCCAAGGCTGTGGAAAACCGCTCCTTTGTTTTCATCAACTTCTCGGCATATACCTTCATTTAGGGGCCCCCTTTTTTTTCTTCCACTTTGCCCTGGACGAAACCAATAACCGCTTTAAATTCAAGCACTTGATTTTCTTGAAGGTGCCGCCGTATTGCCCCGATTCGGCACTAAGTGGCTTATTTTTCATAAACATCACGGCTTCGCAAGGATCGTCAATTGGTCACTGCCGAAATGGACTCTCGTCCAGCCCACACACCGGCCACTTCAGCAGATTTTCCTCGCGGTATTTTGTCCTCTCGTGGTGGGAGTTTCCGAGAGGATCTTAGCGCCAGCCTGATGCTGATGCACACATGAATAATAGTATAAATGCCATCACATGTCAAGAGGATTCGAGCCTACCCGCACAACTGTTTACTCAACTTTTACTGTTCCTCAAAGGATTACCCGCCCATGTATTCCTGCATATTTTGCAGGCATGAAATCCTAAGAAAGTATAATTACCATTATAAGAAAAAGCATTGACAAGTATTTGGGATGGGTGCTTAATTCCTATCCTGTTATCGCATTTTCTTGCAGTTAGACCTTTTATACGAATCAGATAGAGACACTTTTCGGTTTGTTTTCCACGGTCGAGTCCCGGTCAATGCTCCTGTGACCAGGGACGAGGGGGAAGACATATCCTGCTGAAGTGGTTGGGGCCCGGCCTAATATCGCGCCGCCGGAGAGTATCCGCCGGCGGCCATATTTTAGCAATTTTGCTTTGGACAAGGCTTATAGCGGCGGTGCGCTCTGCTCCGATTGATTGCGCCTGTTTCCTGCTGGGGTATGAGACGTGAGAAGAGCGCACGCTCAACACCACTCTTGCATTCTGACGGCTTATCGTAAGGGGGGACGGGTACGCATGAGCCATCAGGGGAAGGATGATCCAGCCCACTTTGGAACCGTCGGCGCGGAAGGGCAACTCACTTACTGGACAAGGTTGGAAACCCCAACGACAGTCATCGTAGGAACCCTTGATCGTGACAATTTTGAGGTCGGGTTTAGGGTTTTACATTTCAGCGTCTTGTATGTTGGTCTGGAAGAAAAGAAGAACGATTCAGAACATAAGGGCGATTTCTAAAGGATTGACCAGCCCAGGCCGGTGAGCAAACCCGCCTGCTCTACCAGCTCGCCCAACCGGCAAAGTGACTCTTGGCGCTAACTGAAACAGGTGTATAGTGGTTGGGTCTGTATGGTGACCGTCGGAATAAATCGGAGAATTGAGTCGAATCGAGGTTTCAATGAGAAAGCCTTCCCGTTTCTTCCTGCCGCTAGTTTTCGGGGTTCTTATCGTTGTGCCAGGCTTTGCCGGCCACAAGGTTGAGGTCGTTCCGCAGGGGTCAAAAATCTACATTGCTCCCATGCCTGGCGGCTTGGAGGGCTTCATTGCCGCCGAGGTTATCAAGCAAAAATTGCCGGTCAGGTGCTGACCGTGGAGGCTGGGGCGGACTTCATCCTTGCCGGCGTCTCCATGCCGGAAGATTCCCATTGGTACAATTTCGCCTTCGGCGGCAAGGATCGCAATGAAGGCAACGTCCGCCTGCTGAACGTGGCGAATAAAACCATGGTGTGGGCTGGCGAGGCGGGAGACCGCTCACTCTGGTGGGGGAATCTTAAACGCGGTGGCCAGCGCAAAATTGCAGACCGCATCGTCCGGAAGATGAAGGGTGACCTGTGGTAGGCCGCTTGTTCAAGTAAGGCTAGCATGCAAACCTGCCGCTCCCGCCTCGCAGATGAGAACCTCGAGTACGTGCAGATGAATGCCGCTTTCCCGCCCGTAAACTTACTCGCGGGAATTGTAACCCTTCGTACAATGTCTTATACCACCCTGAGGATGGCACAGGCACACCGCCTCGACAGCTAACATATTTGGGAAAGGGGGAAGGAAGCCTTACGCCCTCGAAGCATCGCTCCGAATGGCAGCTATCGGAAAACCAATCCAGCACCGGCAAGGCTGGTAGTAATTCCGGGCTAACCCCAACCTTCGGACTCGAATATTCAGACCATTTCACCAAACCCCAATGCCTTGAATTTTCAATTGCGACAAATTGACCCAAAGCAAGTCCAGTTTTGACGCGATATGCAGTCAGGAACTGACAATTTACCGTCATCTGTGCTGGCATTGTGCCGATAAGGGGATTAGAATCCAGCTTAGGGCAACCGGTGTTCTTCCGGATGCGTCTGAATCGCAAGAATGGAAGGCATCATATCAGGGAGGATTGTTTCCAATGGGTCCAGATCCTGTTCGCTGGGGCGGGTGGCGCAAAGTTCTTTTCCTTATCGTCTTCCTCTCCGTACCTTGTGTGATGCTGGCTTCGACCAGGGGCAGAAACAAGGGTGGGGGGGACTTTGACCTTTCCGGCATCGTGCATCCTGACCTGGTGAATGCTCCGAGCGACCCCACGCTGCGGTTTCCTGTCATGCGAACGGGTGGCTCATTCTTCAGCATCACTTACGGCTGGCTGGACCTCAGCAACAGCACCATTCGCTATACCGTCGTGCAACCAACGAATAAGTCCAGCCATTCCTTCGCTGTGTCAAGGCTGGGGGTAACCGAAATCAGGGTCGCAAACGGATTTCTGACGTTCAGGAGTGACAAAAGGCAGGAGATGTTCACCTATCTGCCCCAGGACCGCTGGGGAACAGTGCATACGAGGCCGGGCATGGATGCGGCGGCCAATCGCGAAGGCTTGGGAAGCATCTCCATCTACAAGACCCTCTTGAATTTCGATCGTGTGATGGCCATGGTAAATCCTCCTGCGCCTCCACCGGTGGTGATTCAGCAGCCCGTGGCGCCTCAGCCGGAACCCAAGGCTGCCCCACCCTCGCCGCCCGCCATAGTGTTGTCATCCCCTGCCGGCTTGGGAGACAACCAGACGCTTGACTGGCAGGAGTCCACCGTGGTCCTGCGGGGCGTGGCCATGGATAGCACCGGAATTCCCGTGGTGCGAATCAACGGCTCGCCTGCCAACATGCGGCCGCAAACTCCGCAAGCGGCGGAATTCTGGTCAGACCCGCTGACGCTGCAGGAGGGCACAAATACGATCCAGATTGATGCCGCCAATTCCGCCCAGGTGGAAGCCAAAATGGTGGTGACCATCAACTACAAGCCCAAGACCGTCGCGGAAAAACCCAAGCCGGCGGCCATAAACCCCAGGGCCCTCGACCGGCTGGATATCATCGGATTGCTTCAGGGCGGGGTGGCGCCGGAACGCCTTATTGACCTGGTCAAGGACCGCGGCATTAAGTTTTCACCCAGCGCGGATGACCTTGCGGAAATCCGTAACGCCGGTGGCACGGATGATTTGATCCAGGCAATTCAGCAGGCGGCTCCGCAGCCTTAGGTTGCCGGGCTGAATCAGGAAACATGGCTCGGCCAGCGATAGACGACATTGCCTTCTGCAAAACAAAGGGCTGGGAAGTCCGCAAAATGGCCTGGAAAAAACGAACACAACATGCCGGGTTGATCGCAGCACTGATGATGGGAATGGGTTTCTTCAGCAGTGTTGGCGTCGAAGCGCAGTCCCTGTCACGGGGAATCAGCGGGCTGCAAGCCCAAACACCCCAAATACCCTCCACCGGGCTGCCGGATGAGGTGCAATTGGTCAACGCCGATGCAAACCCAACCATCCGGATTCCAATCAGCCATTCCAGCTTGAACTGGACGCTCATGAAGCCGCGAATCAAAGCTTCATTCGGTTGGCTGGAAATTGATCGCAACACTGTTCGCTATAGCCTCACACGACAGTCTCGAACCACCAAGGAGCCCGATCAGGGATTTGAATACGGCAAGACCGAGATTGTCGATCTGAAAATGGAATATGGCGCGGCCGAATTCCGCACCCGCGGACTGCGGCACTTCTTTGCATATTCGCCTGAAAGCCACTGGGACGCCGCGGATACACCAGGGGCAGGACAGAATGGCGTCAACAGGGCGGATTCCTATTACACACCACTGATTCTGCGGGCGCTTCAAAGTTTTGATGGCGTCGTGGCCGACCTCAAGCTCAAGCAGCGAGCGGCGGAACCTCCACCGCTTGTAGTGCAACCCGCTGAGCCTCCTCCCACCATACCGGCGGCGCCACCTCCACCACCAACGCTTGTGGTGATGGCCCCATCCGGCGCCGGCAATAATCAAATTATCGAAATCAATGAGTCCACGCTTATCATTCGCGGTGTGGCGATGGACGATTCCGGCCTGCCCACCGTTACCATCAACGGCTCGCCTGCGGCGCTGCGGCCCAAGGGTGAGAATGTGGCCGAGTTCTGGTCTGACCCCATCACCCTCAAGCCCGGGACAAACCCTTTGGACATTGTCGCTACGAGCCCGGCCAAGGCGGCAGCGCACCTTCAGTTTGTCGCCAATTTCACCCCCAAGGCTGCGCCGGTGAATCCACGCGCTCTGGGCAAGGACGAAATCATCTCCCTCCTCCAGGGCGGTGTGCCCTCTTCACATGTGGGAGAACTCGTCAGGGACCGCGGAATAAAATTCGCTGCAACGCCCGGGGACTTGAATGACATTCGCGCCGCTGGGGGCAGCGAAGATCTTATTCAAGCGATCCAGCAAGCTGCGATCGCGGGAAAATAAGCCCCACGCACTTTTTTGCGACCTTCCACCACCCACAAGATTTGACACCCTGCGCGGGTAAGATAAAATAAAAGTGTCACAAATTCATGAACACTAAGCCAGCTTTGCGCCTGTCAGTTGTCCAGTATCTCAACACCGTCCCTCTCATCTGGGGAATGCTCCACGGCAAACAGCGCAACAAATTTGATCTGCAACTGACCGTCCCCAGCGGCTGCGCTGACGCCATTGCCGAGCGCCGCGCGGACGTGGGCATTGTCCCCTCCATCGAATACCAGCGGATCGATGATGTTGAAATCCTTCCCGGCATGTCCATCGCCTCAAAGTTTGAAGTGAAGAGCGTTCTGCTGCTCAGCAAAATACCATTAACCCAGGTCAACACCGTTGCCCTCGACCAATCATCACGAACCTCGGCAGCGTTGGTGCGAATCCTGCTGCAAAAGTTCTATTCCCGTGAGGTCACTTACTTGCCCGCCGCCCCTGATCCGGAAGAGATGCTCCGGCATGCGGACGCCGCACTGCTGATTGGCGACCCGGCGCTGACCTACCGCGGAACGGCAGAGGTCTTCGACCTGGCGCGTGAATGGCGAAAGTTCACCGGCCTGCCTTTCGTCTTTGCCGTCTGGATGGGCCACGCCAGCGCCAGGCTGTCGCATCAGCGCGCCGACTTTACTGCTTCGCGCGACTTCGGCCTCGCCCACATTGATGAGATTGCCGCGGAATATGCCGCCAAACTCAGCCTGACGCCCTCCGTGGTCAGGGTTTACTTGACCCGGAATATCGACTATTCTTTAGATGACGAGAATTTGCAGGGGCTGAAGCTCTTTTATAAGCTCGCGCATGAGGTGGGAATCACGCCTGCCGACAAGAAAATTCGGTTTGCGTAGAGTTAGGAAAAGCTGTCCATTGTCAGTTGTCCGTGGTCAGTTGTCCGTTGCAACCCAAAGCCCCGAGCATTCAAGTGGCCTTGCAACTAACGACTGACAACTAACAACTGACAACTGACGACTAATTTTTAAGAAGCACTATGTCACTCACTAAAGATCAGGCTCTCGATATGTTGCGGTCCGATGACCTTCTCGGCATCGGCATGGAGGCGGATGCCCTTCGGCGGCGCCTGCATCCCGGCAACATCGTCACCTACCAGGTTGATCGCAACGTCAACTACACCAACATCTGCACGGAATACTGCTCTTTCTGCGCGTTCTATCGCCCCGTGGGCTCGCCGGAAGGGTATATCCAGCCGCTTGACGCCATCTTCCAGAAGATCGAGGAGACGATCTCACTAGGCGGCACCGGAGTGCTGATGCAGGGCGGGCTGCACCCTGACCTGAAGATCGACTACTACACGGACCTGCTGCGCAATATCAAAACGCGCTTTCCCCAGATTCATTTGCACTGCTTTTCCGCGCCAGAAGTGCTGAACATCGCGGAAGTTTCCGGCCTCACGCTGCGGGAGACCATCGTTCAACTGATGGACGCGGGCCTCGATTCCATTCCCGGCGGCGGCGCGGAAGTTTTGGACAATGAAGTGCGCAAGCGCATCGCCCGCCTGAAGTGCACCACTGATGAATGGCTCCTGATGCATCGCACCGCGCATGAATTGGGCATGCAAACCACCGCCACAATGATGTTTGGCTGCGGCGAGACGCTTGAGCATCGCGTGAACCACTTTGAGCGCGTGCGCCAATTGCAGGAGGAGACGGGCGGCTTTACGGCGTTCATCCCCTGGTTCTTCCAGCGCGCCTACACCTCGCTCGGCAATTTTATTAAGGAAGAAGTGACGGCGGTGGATTACCTGAAGACGCTCGCCGTGGCGCGCCTCTACCTCGACAACATTGAGAACGTGCAAGCCTCGTGGCTGACCCCCGGCCACAAGATCTGCCAGATCGCCCTGCGCTTCGGCGGCAACGACGTGGGCTCCATCCTGATTGAGGAGAACGTCGTGCGCGCCGCGGGCGTCACCCGCACCTCAAGCGAGGACCAGCTCCGCCGCATGATCGAAGACGCCGGCTTCCGCCCCATCAAACGCGACACGCTTTACCACAATTACTTTTTGAATTAAACCCGCTCGAAAATTTCGTTGCACTTCTCCTCTTCGCCAAGAACCATTCATCGTAAGATCAATCTCCGGCGCTGTGAAAATTTACCTTGACAACAATCGTTATAACGACTAATATCAACCCATGTCATCGAAGCTCAAGGACGAGATCAAACAGGGCAAGCCCTTTGAAAGCTTGGAAGCCGAGGTCTTTCTAAACCTGGTGCGGACCGCGGATGCGCTTTCGCGCAGTGGCGAGGAGATTCTGAAGCTGGTGGGCCTCTCGCTGAACCAGTACAACGTGTTGCGAATTCTGCGCGGCGCCGGTGAAGAGGGCCTCTGCTGCCGCGAGGTTGCGGAGCGCATGATCACGCGCGACCCTGATATTACGCGCCTAGTGGACCGCCTGGAGCGCCGGAGCCTCGTAACCCGCAGCCGCGACAGCAAGGACCGCCGCATCATCACCGTTCGCGTCAGCGAGGCGGGGCTGAAGATTCTGAAGGATTTGGACCGTCCCATGGACGACGCCAGCCGTAACCGATTGAGCCATATGGACAAAGAAGACCTGCGGCGGCTTTCCGAACTTTTGGAAGCAGCGCGTGAACCTTAATGGCTTTTTTTGCATCAAATAGTCGTTATAACAAATATCGTCTAAAAGATTACCTGAGTTGGTTGCCGGAACTGATTGGGATGCGGGGAATATCAAGCAGCTTTTTGAAGCGGCCGGGTGGGTGCCATCGAGGGACTTACGAAATTTGCGTCGGGTCAAGGGTCAGTGCTGCGGCGGTTGCGCCAGGCGTAGCCGCGGCGGAAATCAAAATTCAAGGAGGAGAAGATGTTTAAGAAGATTTTCCATACCCCGGATGACAAGGTTATGACTTTGCTGCGACTGGTATTAGGCGTCGTTTTCTTCGCGCATGGCGCGCAAAAAATGCTGGGCTGGTTTGGCGGGTTCGGCTTCAAAGGAACGATGGGGTACTTCACCCAGGTCGCCCATATCCCCGCGCCCCTCGCCTTCCTGGCGATTGCGGCGGAATTCTTCGGCGGACTGGGCCTGATCCTTGGCCTGCTCACCCGCGTTGCCGCTTTTGGAATTACCGTGAACATGCTGGTGGCCATCTTCACCGTCCACCTGGCAAACGGCTTCTTTATGAACTGGCTGGGCCAGCAAAAGGGCGAAGGCTATGAGTACCACCTGCTGGTGCTGGCCATCACCGTAGCGTTGATGATTCGAGGCGCCGGAGCCTTTTCACTCGACCGCGCGATTGGCGGCGAGTGAACCGCTGCGGGCGCTGCCTGATCTTGAATGAGGTAGAGCGCCCGGGCGAACCTCCGGCACAAGGGTCGGCGGATGCAATCCGCAGCAATCGACCCGTGGAGGAGACCATGATCAAAATCACCAAGTCGGAAGAACGTCATCACGCCAACTTCGGTTGGCTGGATACACACTGGCATTTCTCATTTGGCGCGTATTACGACCCTGCGAATGAAAACTGGGGCGCGCTGCGGGTTTTCAATGATGACATCGTTGAGCCCGGCCAGGGCTTTGGCACGCACCCGCATCGGGACATGGAAATCGTCACCTACGTTCTGTCGGGCGAACTGGAGCACCAGGACAGCACCGGCAACAAGGGCGTCATTCATCCTGGCGAAGTGCAGGTGATGTCCGCGGGTTCAGGGCTTTACCACTCGGAGTACAACCACTCGAAGAAGAACCCTGTGCACTTCCTGCAGATCTGGATTTTCCCCCGCACGGAGGGGACCAAGCCGCGCTGGGAGCAACGCCAGTTTTCGCCTTCCGAACGCGAGGGCAAATTGCTGCCCATCGTTTCCAGCGGCGACCAGGCAGGCACGCTGAAGATCGACCAGGACGCGCAGATTTACGTTTCGTCGCTGGCAGCCGGCAGTGAGTTGAAGCACGCGACTCAGCCGCAGCGCAAGACGTATCTTTTTACCATTGAAGGGGAAGTTGCCGTGAATGGAGTCAAGCTCGCAGGCGGCGATCAGGCGCGCATTGCCGATGAATCTGAGTTGAACATCAAGGCAACGAAGGATTCTGAGGTCATCCTGCTGGACGTTCCTGAATTGAAATACTGAAGTAAAACGGAACCACATTCGAGAGGCCCCTCAGCCAGCGTATCGGCTGAGGGGCTTTTTTTGTCCAGTGGGGCGTCTCCCGATAACCACTGTGGCATGGCCATCCCGCTCGTGCGCGCTTGCACGGGCAGGATGCCCGTGGCACTGCGGCGGGTGGCACGCTGCCTAAACCGGCACAAAATCGCAGAAGCAATAGCGGTCCCTGCGCACGACTTCGCCGAGGGTGTGATGGATCGGGTGCTTGAAGATGGGGCCGTCGAACGCAAACGAATGGAACTCGCCATTCTCGCCGCACGGATCGACGTTCGCAGGAAGGTCGCGAAGCAGATCCTGATCGTAAGCTCTTCCCGCAAATGAGGGATCGAGAAAATGCGTATCGATGCAGGCGAGCGCCGCCTTGAATCCCAACTTGATAAAAGTCTGCGCCAGTTCCGCCGAATCCCGCTTCCAGATGGGAAAGAGGCCTTTCATCTCCAGTTGCGCCAGATTCTTTTCCCGGTAGATCTTGAGGTCCTCCAGAAAAATGTCTCCGAAAGCCACGGTGTCAACGCCCTCGCGCAGCCCAGCTTCCAACAGGGCCCGCATTCGAGCTTCATAAATTTCATTGGTGGCTTCCTTCGGAATCAAAATCTTCTTCAAGGGTATGCCCAATGATTCTGCCTGCTGCTCCAGCAGGGCCACGCGCACGCCGTGCATGCTGATGCGATCGTAGTCCTCCGTAATGGTGGTGAGCAACCCCGCCACGTTGTGCGTTCCCTCTTGCTGAATTTCGTAGAGCGCCAGGGAACTGTCCTTGCCGCCGCTCCAGGAAAGGTAGATGTTTTTTGACATGAGGTCCTCGCTTAGAAGCTGGAAGTTAGGAGCCAGAAGTTAGACTCACCATGCATTTCTTTGGATTCTAGCGGCATGCGTCGAAAATCCTGCCACATTTCCGCCGCAGGGCCGGTCCTTAGAGGCTGAGGAAAGGCACCCCAATGTTGTCATCCTGAGCGGCAGCGAAGGATCTCGCTCCGGTGTTTTCAAGGCAACGAGAGATTCTTCGTCCCCTGCTGGCTCCTCAGAATGACAGTTCGATCGAGTTTTTCCGCAGCCTGTTTAGTCGGGATTCATCCGACCTAAAAGGCGGTCCCACTGCTTCCAGCTCCCGGCGTCCAATTTCTTCCCTACCTCTTCCGCGCGGGGAAACTATACCTCGCCCCGGCCAGGAAGTTGAACGGCATTGATGGGTAGCCAAAGACCTCCTCGTATTTCTTATCCAGAATGTTGTCAAGCCGGCCGTATATTTCCACTCCGTACGGCAGGCGGTAGGAGAATCCACCGTCGACGCGAACGTATCCTTTGTTCGTGAACAGGCAGGGCAGGCCGAACGAGCAGGCATAGGTTCCATCGTTGGGTTCCGTGTCCATCTCCTGGCCGCGAATGTAGGCATTGGTATTGAGCATGAGTTTGCCGTGCCGCCAGGTGAGATTATACGCGCCGGAATTGCGTGGCCGGCGGAACAAAGGGAGTCCCACCTGCAGCGGCGCCAGGACCATCGATGATCCGTTGAGGGAGAGAACCTCCGTGTTGTCGCGGGTGTATTCCACTGACATCTGAAGCGACCGGATGGGATGAAACTGGAAGGAAGCTTCCCCGCCCCGGGCGCGCGAGTTGCCGAGGTTGTCGGAAACAAAAGTGCTCAAATTGGTCAGCGAACCACCCAGCGTCACAATCTGGTTCTTGAAGTCGTTATTGAAATAGGTCAGGTCCAGCACCGCTTTGCCTTCAAAGAACCTCTGCTCAAGCCCGACGTCAAAACTGGTGCTGGTTTCCGGCTTCAGGTGGGGATTGTCAGTAAAGGCCAGGTTGAAACCATCTGGCGGACGGATGCCCGTGCCGACGCTCGCGTGCAGGCGCGTGCCATCCACCAAGGTGCCGTGCGATTCCCGCAGCATATACGCCACGGCCACACGCGGATTGAATTTCGCAACCGTGCTGGGAGGAAGCAGCGGGCGGGCGCCGTAATCTCCAGCGGGCAGCGCCTCCGTGCGCAGATCATCCACCCGGAAACCCGTGGTGAGGAAGAGACGGTGCGTGGGGCTCCATCGATTTTCCGCAAAGAAGGCCAGGCTGGTGCGGGGAAGTTCAAAAGGAGCGCCGTTGTTATCCGCGATGTAAGTGTCCTTCACCTGCTCGCGGTTGTATTCAAACCCCGCCACAAAGAAGTCCTTCGGGGAGATCGCCACTTCGCTGCGCGTATTCAAGACGGCGCGCAGGTTGTTGGAGTAGGAGTCGCCATAGGGTGAACGAAAATAGGAATCGTTGGTGGAGAGGTCAAAGGAGGTGACCTGCTGGAATTTCGCGTTGATCTGCTCGGAGTAACTGCCCTCCCATCCAAACATGTTCTGCTTGTCGCGTGAGTAGGTATCAATTCCTGTGAAAAGGCCGTCAGGGTCAGAACCGTAGGGCCCGGGCGCCCCGGAATCATTGGCGTTGCCGATGAAGTGGAAATCCAAACGCCGTCGCGGACTGCGATGGTAGCCCAGACTCAGGAATGCCGTTTGGTTGCGAAAATTGTCATTCTGGACCAGCCCCCCGGAGTTGAAACGGGAGAGATCAAAGCCCCAGGCAAGGCCATCGGTTACGCCACTGCCATTACCCAAGAATCTTCGGGTGGTGAAGCTTCCACCCTCTGCCTGCACGGTAAAGTGCGGAGAGCCTTCACCCTGCGTGGTTACAATGTTGATGACGCTGGTGACCGCATTGGGTCCGTAGAGCGCGCTTTCCGGGCCGCGTGTGACTTCCACACGGTCAACTCCATCGGCGGGGAGCGGAGAGAAGTCAAAAGCGCCGCCAAATTCGTTCAGTTCAATTCCATCCACCATCACCAGGTTGTAATTGGACTCGCCCCCGCGAACGTAGACTCCGGTGGCGCCACCGTAACGGCCCGCCTGGCTCACCTCAATGCCGGGGACTTCTGCCAGGACATCCAGCACATTCAGCGCGGCGCGGTCTTTGATCTCCTGCCCGGTAACGACGGAGACGGAGGAGCCCACTTCCGAAGCCAACGCGTCACCGAGCGAAGCGGAGACCACCACTTGCTGCTGCACGGCGGTCAGTTTCAGGTGCAGGTCAAGGGTCTGGGACTCCGCCCCGCGAACGTCCACTTCCGCTTGCGGAGCGGCCAGGCCGGGCGCACTGGCCGTAAGTTGATACTTTCCATTCGCGAGATCAGTAAACTTGAACGTTCCTTGGGAATCGGTTTGACTCTGGACGAGGACCACCAGGGAACGGAGCAGGGTTACATGCGCCTGAGGAACTGGGTGGCCACTGGGATCAAGGACGGTTCCCGCCAAAGTTCCAGCCTGGGCGTTTATGGAACAGAATATGAAAAGTGCACTCAGCAACAACGACAGCAGAACTGCCTGGTGGCGGAGAGTCTTGTAGTTGGAAGAGATGGCCGGGGTTCGCAATCGCGCGTCCCGGGCATTTGATTCATGCTGCATCAGACGAGACTCCTTCTCCCGTTCTCACGACGGGGCGGACAGAAGGAATCCCAAGGAGGAGGCCGAAAAAAAAGCCTTCCTGTTCCTCAAGGCGGAATCCGGAAGGCTTGGCAGTCTTCCCCAGGACTCTTTCCGTCGAAGAGCTAGGTTGAATTGAGGTTCCCGGGCAGGTTTCCTGGCTTTCGGGTCATCACCACATCCTCAGCCTTCCCCTTCTGCGCTGGGCAGAACAGTGGCCGTCCGCCGGTTGACGGACTGTGAGAATGCGGCTCACCGATTACAGTGGCGGGACCGCGGCCGATTTACACGGCCTTTCCTTTTCCCCCGTTGCACAAACGGGGCACCGCAGGAACGCACGTTGTCAGATCACCAACAACGTACAGGAAACTAGCACCAGCAGTGCAGTGATGTCAATGGGGGTTATTGCACGGTAGAGGTGGAGGTTGGATCAGTTAACCCAGCGGCCGTGTTTGTCTTTCTTTTCCTGGTCGCGCATGTAGACTTCGAACTTCTTGCGCAACTGGGCGCGCCGCCAGTCATGGTATTGAAGCTGTAATCGATAAGGAAGGGACCATCCTCGCAGGTAAAGGAATCCAAAGAGCATACCGCCCAAATGGGCGAAGTGGCTGATGCCTGACCCATTGCCAAACGAACTGACGAACTCAATTGCTCCCATGATCACCACGAACCACTTGGCCTTGATGGGAATGATCATGTAAAGGTAAATCACCCGTTCAGGAAACAGCATCCCATAAGCCAGCAGAAGCCCGTATACCGCGCCGGAACAGCCGATGGTGGCGGTGGGAATGTTGTGCCGGAAGATGTCATTCAGAACAACATCCAGAATTCCCGCCCCGATGCCGGTGACAAAGTAATAGGCGAGGAATTTCTTGCCTCCCCACAAACTCTCAAGGTCGGATCCAAACATCCACAACGCAAACATGTTGAAGATGATGTGGAACCACCCTCCGTGCAGGAACAGGTAGGTCACCAGTTGCCAAAGGTAAAAATGGTGAATGACCAGGTCAGGCTGGAGCGCCAACCATTCAAAGGGATAATCAAGAAAAGGCGCATGAAACAGTTGGGTGGGGATGTAGGTCAGAATAAATACCGCGCTGGTGACAATGATCAGCTTCTTGACCATCGGCGTGAGCGGTGGCCCAAAAGACATTGAGATTTGGCGGTAAGGCGGCATCTTTAGAAGCGTACCACATTAAGCGGGATTCGGGACACGGGCACGGGATACGGGGCGCAGTGGGAAGGCAGCGATTTTCCCGCTCAACTGTCCATCCCATCTTTGCGCTGCCCGGCGAAGTTTATGGGTGATAGGGCCAAGCCGTAAGGTCGAACAAAAGCTTATGATTCGACAAATTATTTTCGTGTCCCGTTTCCCGTATCCCGTGTCCCGATCTTCACATGATCGCCGTAGGCGGTGCGGGTTCGTCAGGGCTGCCGGCGTTGGCCAGTGGCACGCGGATCAGGGCGACCACCAGCACAATCAAGGCAATCAGCGCAGCTACAAAGGGCGGAGCCCACTTCAGCAGGGTAACATTGTGGCCAGAACCCACCAATCCGGCGATGACCAGGCCACACAGAGCCTCGCCGGCGATCAAACCGGAAGCAGTAAGCACGCCGGCATTGTCCACGCGGGCCTTCTGGGCGTCGTTCAAGCCCCGACTATCGCGCATTTTGTCCGTTATCCAGCGGATGACTCCGCCCACAAAGATGGCGAAGGTGGTGCCCAGAGGCAGATACATGCCCACGGCGAAGAGCATCACGCTTCGCACCTCAATCATGATCAGGGCAAAGCCCATCAGGATTCCCACAATCACCAGGGGCCATGCCATGTCACCGCCCACAATGCCTTTGGAAAGCATCGCCATCAGTCCCGCCTGGGGGGCAGGCAGGGCAGGACTGCCGAAGTGGTAAGCCCGGTCGAGAATGGCCAGCGGGAAAAAGAGAACCAGTGAAGCCACCACGACGCCCAGCAGGTCGCCAACTTCCATTTTGGCCGGTGTGCCGCCAAGGATGTATCCCACCTTGAGGTCCTGCAACATTTCACCGGCTACGGCGGAGGAGACGCAGACTACCGCCGCAATGCCCAGCACCGCCGTGACGCCGCCCGCGCCCGACACTCCCAGGGCCACCATCAGCAGCGCCGCAATCACCAGGGTACAGAGCGTCAAACCCGAAACAGGATTGTTCGATGAGCCGATCATGCCCACCAGATTGCCGGAAACCGCGGCGAAGAAGAAGCCGAGCACAATCATCACCAGCGCCGCAACCACCGCGCCGGATACAACCTTCGAGCCGGAAAGATTCCCCGCCTGGCCAATAAAGTAATAGTAGAGAGCAATCATCGCCAGGAACACAACGCCCACGCCTGCGAAGATAAACTTGGCGCTTAAATCACGGTCTGTGCGGTTGGTGGCGGCATGAGCAGCGGCGGATTTTCTCAGGTCGGAGACGGCACGCCCCATGCCCGCGCCCAGTTGCTTGCGCATCTTGAACAGCGTGTAGGAGGCGCCCACCAGCATTCCGCCCACGGCGATGGGGCGCACCACGGAAAAGTAGATGGCCTGCGCCAGGAGCGTCCAGGGAAGCGGATCGCCGCCCGCATGAGCCGCCTGAATCGTTGGTCCCAGGACAAAGGTTAGCAGCGGAACCAGCAACCCCCAGGCCAGCACGCCACCGGCGAAATTCAAGGAGGCAAGCCGCGGACCGATGATGTAACCGACTCCCAGGTAGGCCGGGCTCACGTCAGGCGCGGTAAAGAGGGTCGCGCCGCCCGTTGCCACGGTGGCAACGCTGGGATTCGTGCTGGTGCGCAGCAGCAGTTTCTTGCCCAGGGCGCTGATGTTTACGGGAAACGTGTTGCTTGAGGAAAAAACATTGATCGCGCCAAGCAGATACATCAGGCCGCCAAAACCCATGTTGGCAAAGAGAATCTTGGCCGCTTTCGAACCCTGCTGGCCGGCCTTGTGGATTTCCGAGGCGGCCACGGACTCCGGATAGGGCAGGTCCTGGTCCTCCACCATGACGCGGCGAAGGAGCGTGACGAAAAGGATTCCCAGGGTGCCGCCAATCACCATCAGGGCAACGGCGGTCCAATATTTTTCATGCGTCAGCCCCGGCCACAACCCTGCCATGACGAAGGCGGGAATGGTGAAGACCGCGCCCGCCGCCACCGATTCCCCAATGGAACCCACGGTTCGCGCAATGTTCTCTTCCAGCAGCGAGCCCTTCATCAGGCGCAGCAGTGCCATGCCAATGACGGCGGCGGGATACGTCGCGGCAATGGTCATTCCGGCTTTCAAGCCGAGATAGGCATTGGCGGAACCCAGGATGGCGGTCATCACCAGCCCGATCAGCAGGGCGCGAAGGGTAAACTCCTTCATCTCCATGGTTTCGGGAACGTAGGGGGTGTGCTTTCTTGGGGCGCTGTCTGATTCGGGTTGTGTGCTCATGGGTATCTTCCTGAGAACGGCTGATTAGAAGCAAACTCTTTGGACAAAAAAAGGGTCAATATTGAGGTTATTGGCGATTTGGGGCGGTTCCCGAACCGGGGCTGTCCAAATTAACCCCCTCCATCCGCTTCATCCCGACGGGACTCATAATCGCTGCCCTCATTTTGGCCTCCCCTGAGGGGAGGAATGTCGGTAGCCATGGGTGAAACCCATGGAACGGAAACAGTCAAAATCAGGTTCCGACCCTGAAAGGGTCGAATATTCGACCCCTTCGGGGTCGGGGGAAATACTCGCGTCGGTTTGGCGTCCCATGGGTTTCACCCATGGCTACCGACATTCGTCCCCTTCGGGGAACGAGGATTACACACGCCAATTCAGGGCCAAGCATACCAGACTTGAACTCCGGCAAATTCCAATTTAGACAAGCCTGATCGGAGACCGCCCCTACGATTGGTGCGCGTGGGCAACGGTCTGCATCACGCGGTCAACTTGGCCCGCACTTTTTCGCTTACGCGCTTGCCGTCAGCGTTCTTGCCCACCAGTTTGGCCATTGCCGCTTTCATGGCCTTGCCAACGTCCTTGGCGGTGGTGGCGCCGCTTTCCGCGATGGCGGCAGCCACGGCGGCATCAATATCCTCATCACTCGCGGCGGCGGGCAGATAGGCCTCCACAATTTTCACTTCCGCTTCTTCCTTGGCGGCCAGGTCCTCCCTGCCCCCCTTGCGAAACGCCTCAACGGACTCATGCCGCTGCTTGGCCAGGGTGCGGAAGATGGCCAGCGCTTCCGTGTCGTCAACGTCTTTTCCCCGCTCCACCTTCTTGTTCATCAGCGCGGCCTTCATCATGCGCAGAACGGAGAGCTTTAACGCCTCCTGCGCCCTCAGCGCCGCCACCAGATCTTTTTCGATTTGCTCAACAATAGACATAGGTCCATCCTCTTCTTGTTTTCCCCGCGACTATATCATAAAGACCCCGCCGCGGAACCGCCGATCCATCACAATATTGACACACCGCCCCTGACGTGCAAAACTATAGAGCGGCCGGGGAGCGTTTGCCACCCGGTCGAGCCACCTTATGTGCGCCCGTAGCTCAGCTGGATAGAGCACTTGCCTACGAAGCAAGGGGTCGGGAGTTCGAATCTCTCCGGGCGTACCACTTCTGATGTTCTGAATCCCTGACAGGTCTCAAAAGGCGGGGCAAAGCTGCCCAACTCAAGGCATTTGGCAGCTCACTGAATAGAGCTCATTTTCACTGCTTTCACGCGCAACAACGGGGGAGTCGTCGGGGGCGAGCCCGAACCAGGTGAAGGGCCGGTTCCCCAGGGATCGTAATTCCTTCAAATTCGCCACTTGTTCCACCAAGCCTCCGGAAATACTGACCCGATAGACAGCCGGCCCATCCCCCCATTGTCTGAATCCGTAAACATACTTTGAGTTGTGTGACCAGCTGAGGTCGTCTCCATCGATCGGGCCCGCGATTCTCTTCCATTGTTGCGTGGAGAAGTCGAACAACATGAGGCTCTGATCAGTAAATTGGAGGGCAGCCACATATTTGCCGTCCGGCGACCAGCGGGCGGTGCGCAGACCCTGCGACCCCGGCAGCATGCGCAGGGAGTGAGTGCGCAGGTCAAACTGATAGACCCCGCATTTGCCGGTTGTGCCGCAATTTACCTTTCCGAAAGCCAGCGATTTACCGTCCGGCGACCACGTGGGCGCGCCTTCGTCTTCATCGCCGGGAATCAGCCGCTCCAACGTCCCGCCCTGCGAAGGCAGGCGATAGATCTTCCATCCCCCCTCCGGCCCGCTGCCGGTGAGCGCGATCCATTGCCCATCCGGCGACCAGTGGGGGAGATGGGCCAGGAAGGGAGGATTGGTCAGGCGGGTCTTCTGCCTGGTTGTCAGGTCGAGCCGCCAAAGCGACCCATCAAATCCGTCAACATAGGCTGCCGACTGACCGTCCGGCGAGTAGTCAATCTCGCGGGCTGAAATCCCCTCAAAATATGGAACGAATTGCCCTGCCACGTGATCGTAGCGAAACAAATCTCCGTGCCATGGTGCGGCGGCAAGCAAGAGAAATCGATTCTCTCCCGCGCCGGGAGCGTATCCACTCACTTCTGGAAGCCCCAGGGGAGCACGGGATACTGCGCGGGTCCGGTGAAACCAGCCCGTGGATTCCGGCGTCACCAGCAGTTCTGTGCGCAGCAGCGACGAGGAGATGAACCCGAAGCTCGCACCGCTGGCAGACCAGAAACCGCAGCAGAAATCCGAACTGGAGCCATTTTCTTCATAGAGCGGACGCGGATGGCCTCCGTCGGCGTCGATTTCTCCGATCGACATGGAGGCCTCGCCAGCCCGGTGCGTCGAGTACCAGATGCGCTTTCCGTCAGACGACCAACCCACGTGCGAAACGGCGTCAGGGGCGTCGAAAATCTTCGACTGATGAGTGCCATCTTCATCGGACGTCCAAAGATTGGCTCCCTGTGCATAGAGGATCTTATCTCCGGGCGCCCAGGCAAAGGGGATGTTGACTCCTCCCTTCAATTGGCGAAGGGGCTTACCGGAGTTCGAAAAGATCCAGAGATTCGCCTCCGGATTAAACGAGCGTCGCTCCGCGATCAGGATCCTTGAGCCATCCGGCGAGAGGGCAATCGTCGACGCCATGGGAAGGTCAATGGGAGTGTGGGTGATCTCTCCCCCACGGACTGGAACTTTGCACAACTCCATTCCCCGGTCACCTTCCTCAAGGAAATAAGCCCAGGTGCGGTCAGCAGCCAAGGCTTCTTTCCTTTGCCCATCGTGCGTAAGTTGGGTGTAATTCAAAATCTGCACGGTGGGAGTGGAGAGGGTGAGAATCTTCACAAGGAAGGCTGCGCCCAGCACAATCAACCCAATCCAACCTGCCCAAACCCACCTCCGGCGTTGGCTGGAGGAGTGATCCGGAATTGAAGGGCTGACTGATGGAGATGCCAGCCGGTTCGGCCCACCATTTGTGCCACTCTCGTCCGCATGGACTTCCGGAAGCTGGCTGCGGCCGGCCCGCCAAGCGTCCAACTCCTGCGGGAAGGCAAAGACCGAGGACCGGTCCGAGTGGGGCAGGCGATGAACCGGCAGCCCCTCCTGCTCCTCCCACCGCTGCACGGTGCGAACACTCTTGCCCAGGTACGAGGCAATCTCCTTCCAGGAGTCGAGGCGAGCATTGCCGTCGTCTTTAACCAGCACCCGAGAGTTGTTGAAGGATTCGCCCATGAAGAAACTCAAAGTTTCGTCATTGAACAGCAGAATGAGGGCAGAGTCTACCACCTAACTCGTTAAGTCACAAACAGCTTATTCATCAGCAAGGTACATTTTGTCATGCAAAGAGAGCCGCAGCTCCTCCGGCCCCGAGGTCGCGCCATTAGGCGACATCTGGGCTCTACGCCCTCCGCAACGCCCCATGACGCCTAATGGCGCTTGCACCCACCGCGCATCACGGTCACAATCCGCGGCAATATTGAGCATTACTGCTATGGCCGGAAGGTAACGTAGGCCTTTCAGTCATCGGGGTGCCCGAAGGTCCGGACCAAAAGCGCCCGGCACCCACGGCAGGGGTGGAGATGGCGGAGCCGGGATGGCAATGGGGCCATCGCTTTAGCCCAAGAGCGAGGGGTGGTTAGTAACATCCGTGGTTAATTGGCAACAGTTCCACGACGCAAATAATCGCACATGGTGCCGGGATGTTTTCCAAGACCCAGTTCATACTCTCCGAACGAGGGGATCGAAAAGGAGTAACTCTCTTGCCGAAGCAGACAAAACCCACAATCACGAAATTAGCCGCCATCGTTCACGGGATGGTTTTCATTCTGGCAGGATTCGTCCTTGCCGTTTCGGTATCGTGCGGTGGCGGCGGGGGAGGTACGGTGTCCCCCCCTTCCTCGCCCACCATCACTTCGGTTTCGGTCTCATGCAATCCCCCTACCGTCCAGACCGGACAGACTTCCCAATGCACGGCGACAGTCAGTGGAACGGGAAGTTACAGCTCAAGCGTCAGCTGGAGCGCGAGTGCGGGGACAATTAGTTCCTCGGGACTCCTCACCGCTTCCAGTACCGCTGGCAATGTAACCGTCACTGCGACATCCGCACAGGACACAAGCAAGTCCGGCACCGCAACAGTGACTGTGACTTCGGCACCTACCATCACCGGCGTTTCGGTCTCATGCAATCCCCCTACCGTCCAGACCGGGCAGACTTCCCAATGTACGACGACGGTTACGGGGACGGGGAGCTACAGTTCGACTGTCACATGGACTGCGAGCGCAGGGACGATCAATTCGTCCGGACTCTTCACCGCTCCGGGTACCGCTGGCAATGTAACCATCACTGCAACATCTGCGCAGGACACGAGCATTTCGGGGTCTATAACTGTATCGGTCATCTTACCCCCGACGATAACGTCGGTTTCAGTGGCTTGCTCTCCGAGCGCGATCTTAATAACGCAAACGTCTTCCTGCACCGCAACCGTAACGGGAACAGGCGCATACAGTTCTGCGGTCACATGGACGGCAACGAACGGCCAGGTCAGTTCCTCAGGAGTGTTTTCGCCGGCATCTTCCGGAATCGCGAATATCACTGCAAGCTCGTCCGAAGACCACACACAGTCAGGCACCTCCCCAATAGCAGTTGCAACCTCAAATGAACTGGCAATTGCCATCATTGACCTGCCAGTGGGGATACCTGCCCAAGTGACGGTGACTGATCCAAATGGAGTGCAAACGATGCTCACGGCAAGTCAGATCATTGACCCGATGCCAGGGACATACACAATCGCCGCTGCGCCCGTTGTTGTCGGCAATAGCACTTACCACGCCACTCTCAGCGCGCAGACGATTACCGTCGCGTCTGGTATCGGGGCTACTGCGACAGTTGACTACTTCAATATCATTCCCAATACGACCAAAATTCTAGACCAGACAGGTGCACAGAGTCTCATCGTTTCAGCCGACGGCAGCACATTAACAATCAGCAGCGCGAGCCAGGTCGCTGCCTCACTCCAGCCAGGAGATGTCCTGGTGATTGCGCCGGTTACCGCGGCCCCAACCGGAATGCTCGTAAAAGTCGTGACTGCCACTCTAAGTGGGTCGACGGTCACCGTCGTCACCACTCCGGCTACCCTGGCGGATGAGGTAACGCAGGCCCAATTCAGCGTTGATATTCCATTGGTGTTGAGCGGCAATTCGGCGGCCTCGACTACGCATGCGCTATCCGGCTTTCGAACCAACTACGCGGTAAGCTCTCTAACCGCATCTTTAACGAACCCGTGTGCGGGGGCATCGCAATGGTTGTCGTTGCCATTCAACTATTCACTTGAGCCCGACCAGAACCAAAATACCCTGACGGCATCCGGAGAGGTCGATTTCTGCAATCTACATGTTGACTTTGAATTACATCCTCTCAGTTTGATGGCGAAGGGGACAATCAGCCTCCAGCAATACTCCACTATTGTCGTGCAAGGGAAGTACTCGGCGTCCTTCGATTGGAGTCAATCTCTTGATCCTTCCGACATCCAGAGCCAGGTAGCCTGCCTGGGAAATGAAACTTGCCAGGACATTCAAGGCCTCCCCGATAGTATCGGGCATGCGTTGGAAGTGGTCACTCCTACCGTTACCCCACTTGTCGGCATGACCGGCTCAGCCTCGGGGGGACTGTACTTCGGGGGTGCGGAATCCGGATCGTTTCAAGCAGGGATGAAACTCCAAGGGGTGACCGCATCACCGATCTACGCCGAGTCACTTCAAGCAGTTGCATTCCCTACCGCCGCGGATGGCACCTTGGATGCCAAAGGCTATTTTGGATTTGAGATAGGACTCCAGCTATTGGGTTCGGTAAACTTCCATGTAGATCCGAGAATCTACGCAGATCTGCAAGCGGACACGGGGGCAAATCCGTGGTGGAACGTTTCACTTGGCGATGAAGCAATGGCCGGGATGACTATTGGCATCCTGGGATTTGGAAACAGCGAACATGATACGGCAGAGTACACCATCTATTCCGGTCCGCTAACACAAGCCAATGGGCCATATGCAGGGCAGCCAACGTTGGCGTCGCTTACGCCAGTCTCCGCCACACAGAACAGCCCTGCCCTGACGCTATCCCTTACGGGAACAAACTTTGTTCCGGGATGCTATGCTTCCCTCAATGGCACGCCATTGTCCACGACTTATTCTGACCCTACGTCGTTGACAGCCCAAGTGCCTGCCAGTCTTCTTGGGTCAGTTGGCTCATTTCCGGTGACGGTAACGAATTCGAACGCCACGGGTACCGTTTCAAACGCGCTTCCGTTTGCAGTAACGCCCTTTGTGACCAATCCGGTCCCCGCGATTACGCAGCTTAACCCTGCTTCCGTGGCAGCGGGCTCGCCGGCCCAGACGCTCACGATTAACGGTACGGGGTTCATCACTACATCCACGGTACAATTCAATGGCATCACCCATGCCGCAACTCTTGTTGGCGCTAGCCAGATTACAATCTCGCTCACCACGGCCGATCTCGCCACTGCGGGGACTTATCCCGTCGTCGTGACCAATCTGTCCCCCGGGGGAGGCCCATCGGCTCCGGTCAATTTTACCGTGACTTCCAGCAACCCCGTCCCCACGATTACGCTGCTTAACCCTGCTTCCCTGCCAGCGGGCTCGGCGGCCCAGATGCTCACGATTAACGGTACGGGGTTCCTTGCCTCGTCCAGCGTGGAATTCAATAACATCGTCCGTGCCGCGACATTCATCAGTGCCAGCCAACTCACGATCTCGCTCACCACGGCCGACCTTGCCACGGCTGGGACTTACCCTGTCGTCGTGACCAACCCATCCCCCGGCGGTGGGCCATCGGCCCCGGCGAGTTTTACTGTCAGCAGCTCGACGCCGCCCGTGACAATTAGCCCCTTTTCTGTGTCCATCCCAGAGAATAGTATTCAGACCTTTTCGGCGGACGTCTCGGGAGGAGGCAGCGTTACCTGGAGCGTGGAAGAGGGAGCGGCAGGCGGCACAATCACAAGCGCGGGCATTTACACTGCTCCGAGCTCCACCGGAACCTTCCATGTGGTTGCAACGAACAGCGCGAATGCCGCGCAGTCCGCAACCGCGACGGTCACAGTCATTGCTGCGGTTTCATATTCTGTTTTGTATTCGTTCCCCTATGCATTTGAGACCGCTCCTCTAATCGAAGTGAACGGTACTTTTTATGGAACCAATGAGATGATTGCGTTCAAGGTGGATTCCGCAGGGAACCTTTCCGAATTCGCGGCACTTTCGTCGTCACCCAATGCGCCGATCTCACCACTTCTGGCCAGTAATGGCAACTTCTACGGTACAACGGGCGTAGGGGGTGCAAGCGGGTTGGGCTCAATCTTCATGATTGATGCCTCCGGCAACGTCACAACCTTATATTACTTTGATTTCACCTACCCTGGAGCAACGAACGGCGCGTGGCCCTGGGCAGGTTTGATCCAAGGGAGTGATGGAAACTTCTACGGCACTACCTATGCAGGCGGCGACACCACTTGTGAACCTCGGGGATACGGTGTGCCTGGGTATGGCCCTTATGGCTATGCAGACCCACCGTGGATTGCCGAGAGCGGATGCGGAACCGTTTTTAGAATGGACACCTCCAACACGGTTACGGCTTTATACGCATTCTCGGGCCAAAGTGACGGTAATTTTCCAATGGCACCTCTGATCCAAGGCACCGATGGAAACTTCTACGGCACAACAACCGGCGGGGGGGCGTACGGCTACGGCACTGTTTTCAAGTTGGTCGTGTCGGGCAATTCAGCAACTTTACAGGTCCTTCATGCATTTAACGGTACAGACGGTAATGGGCCGGTCGCGGGGCTGCTCCAAGCGGCAGATGGCAACCTGTACGGCACGACCTCGAGCGGGGGAGCTTCGTCCGACGGTGAGATATTCAAGGTTGACACGGCTGGTGAGGCCTTCAGCATTCTCCATTCGTTTTCGGGTTCGGATGGGTTGCTGCCTGTTGCTCCTCTGATTCAGGGATCTGACGGCAGCTTCTATGGAACAACATGGGCGGGGGGCGATTTTTCTTGCGGACCATACTATTATTCGACGGACTACCCCTACCCCAGGCTCGGCGGATGCGGGACTGTGTTCAGAATGGACTCCGCGGGAAATGTCACGGTCTTGCATGTCTTCGAAGAACCACCCGATGGAAACGCCCCTTATGCAGGTCTGCTCTTTGGATCGGATGGTAACCTCTACGGAACTACGTACTTCGGAGGAACATCAAGCCAGTTCGGTACAATCTTCCGGATCATTTTGCCCTCTTCTGTTCAATGACCGGGAGCAAATTCAAGCCGATGATTCTCTCTGTAATACGGAAGTAGTTTAATAAGGGTAGCGAAGAGTTGTGCGCAGCTTGCACGACTCCGGCGTTCTCAGCGCGACCAAGATAAGAGGCCACCCAGGAATCCGTTAGGCGGGAGGGAGAGGCACCTATTTTCCAAAGCGGCGTAGCGCTGAGTTGTTTTTCTCCGGGAAAAATTATTCATCGGTACGCGACGGCGATTTGAACTGATATCAAAATGGCGTGTGGCGGTCGCGGGTTTGAGTACCGCAGAGTCATTCGTCTCGGAGGCGAATGACTCCGCGCTACCTTTCCCCGGGCTACCCGCTTTCACGTTCCAAAAAGCGCGAAGCTGGGGATAAATTAAATTGTCCGCCTCAGCGCCACGTTGCATCCCACTAGGGCCTGAGGATGACAGGATGTCCCACGTTCCCCGCTGGTCCTGAAAGGTCCACAGAAAACGCCAGCGGCAAAAGTGTAAGTATGTCCATTTATGGTTGCGACATTTAGTCGCTTTGCCCCGTGCGGGACTCAATCCCGCGGCGGCCGTCATCGACACTTTGTCTCTGTCAAGGCAAAGTAGAAAGTTCCTACTGTGAGCAAAGTAGAAAGTTCCGCTTTTCGTTTTTTGGCGGGTAAGCGGAGGAGCCCGAAGGGCGGGGGAGCTTAG